>Ga0209613_1000420_pt1 | contig 49601 bp, 69 predicted proteins | sample BioC13SIPDNA_2_FD_185747 | JGI IMG/M metagenome (GOLD analysis project Ga0209613, IMG submission 185747) | Anaerobic biogas reactor microbial communites from Washington, USA - Biogas_R2_A C13 SIP DNA (SPAdes) (version 2) | ecosystem: Engineered > Bioreactor > Anaerobic > Unclassified | place...
CTGGGCGCGGCTCGGTGAGGACACGGAGCGCGTGTGGGCCTTCCTGCCGTACGGCGACGCTGTGGGGCGGGCGTGCTACTGCGGCCTCGCGGTGGGCGAGAATCAGCAGCGCGTGGCTGGCGATGACATTGTGCGGCTGCCGGTGGCGATGCTGAGCACCGAGGAGGTCGATCGGTGTGTGATCCTCCGGGCGCTGGCCGCGGGCGGCACCTCTCCGGGGGCGACGCATGACGGCGGCGCCGCATCGGCGACCGGCGGCGCGGCCTATCTGATGTGCACGGCCCTATCGGGCGCGAGCGCCGAGCTGACGGTGACCTTCGAGCACTCGGCGGACGGCACAGGCTGGGACCCGCTCGCTGCCATGACGGCACTCACGGCGACGGGCAGCGAGCGTAAAGAGGTTGTAGGCGCGGTACGGCAATACCTGCGGGTGAGTTGGACGCTGACGGGCACCGACCCGGCGGCAACCTGGTTCGCCGCGTTCGGGCGGCGGTAGAAAAGAGGAGACATGGCAGATCTGAATCATGGCATCAATGCCACGCTGAGCATCGCGGGCGGCACGGCCATCGAGGGCATCCTCGACAACGCCTCGATGGACCTGCAGCGGGAGATTGCCGAGGCGCGCCACATGGGCGATGACTCGGTGCGGCGCTTGGCGGGGCTGCGCAGCTGCCAGTTTACGGCCGAGGGCGACTGGGATGACACCATCGACGCGGCGCTCTACAACGCCTGGGACGGCGCGGCGTCGGCGGCAGCCGTGTTCTCGCCGGACGGTGTCGTCAACTATACCGTCAACGTGTGTGTGGCGAGCTATCAGGTGCGCGCCGCGTCCAACGGCCTGGTGCGCATTACGGTGAACCTGTCCAGCGACGGCGACGTGGAGCGGACCTAGGCCCGGCGTTGCTGATACAGGGCGTCCAGGCGCTCCGCCATGGCATTGGCTTGCTCCCCTGCTTGGCCGATGCGGGCGAGGATGCCGGCCAGACAGGCCAGACCAATGATGCCGAGTATGGCGAGGCTGGGAGAGAAGAGCACGCCGAGCAGACCGATGGCGCCGCCAATGAGTGCCACAACGATGAGAAACGTAACCACAGTAGCCTCCTATGATGGGATAGAGCCTGCCACAGTATAGCACACAAGGGGAGGGGAGTATGTCCGAAACGCGGATCGCTACCGTCGATGAGCTACTGGCGTTGCCCGACGCCGACACCGTCACTGAGGAGGTCGAGCTGGCCCCCGGCGTGCGCGCCATCGTGGGGGCGCTGTCGCTGCTGGAACACACGCGCATGCGCAAAGAGTGCGGCCAGGGCGACACGTTCGATCAGGAGCGGTGGGAGACCTTGATGCTCAAGCACGGTATCAAGGAGCCAGCGTTGACGTTTGAGCAAGCGGAACAGCTCAAGAAAAAGTGCATGGCCACCATCGATCATCTCTATGGGGTGATTCTGCGGCTGTCGGGCATCACCCCGCGCGGCGAGATTGCCGAGCAGGCAGTCGAGGAAGCCGAGGCCTCGTTTCGCAAGGGATAACGTCAAGTTTGCTACCTATCAGCTTGCCGAACAGTGCGGCGTGACGGTGAAGCGGCTACGGCAAGAGATCGACCTACCGGAGATGGTCGATTGGGTGGGATACCGGCGCTACGTAGCGGCGCTGGAGGATCAGGCACGAGAGAAAGTCACGATGGAGCGTGAGGCGGTGCGGGAAGCGGCCAAGAAGCGCGGCCACCAACGGAGGCAACGCTAGATGCCAGTAGGGCGAGATGCAGCGGCCATCGTAGCGGCGCGCACCCGCGTCGATAACTCGGCGCTGGCTCGCGGCATGAACGACGCCGACCGCATCATGCAGCAGGGCACGCGCCAGATGCAGCAGTCGGCTCGGTCGGCAGGTGCGGGCCTCGGGTCTGCCATGGGCGAGGCCATGATGGGCGCGCTTGGGAGCTATATTGGCCTGCGCGGCGCTATCCAGATGGGGCACATGGCCATCGAGCTGGGCCAGGTGGGCGCGCAGGCGGAGCGGATGGAACAATCGTTCCGCAGTCTGGCCGGGTCCGGCGCGACGCGGATGCTGGAAGAGCTACGGGAGACGTCGCGCGGCACCATCGACGACATGAACCTCATGACGGCGGCCAACCGCGCCATGATGCTTGGCGTCACCCAGGACACCGAGACGATGACGCGCCTCATGGAAATCGCCATGGTGCGCGGGCGGGCGATGGGGCTCTCCACGCAACAGGCGTTTAGCGACCTGGTAACGGGCCTGGGCCGCGCCTCCCCGATGATCCTCGACAACTTGGGCATCGTGACCGGCGGAGAGCGAACGTTTTCCGAGTACGCGGCCACGTTGGGCAAAACTGCCGATGAGTTGAGCGACGTCGAGAAAAGGCAGGCGCTGCTCAACAAGGTGATGGAGGAATCGAGCGGCGTTGCTGTGCCGGATGCCATGGAAGCATTCGAGCGCTATGCGGCGCAACGCGAGCGGCTGCGCACGGCATTTGGCCAGGGTCTAGGCGCTGAGGGCGGGCTCGCGTCCGGGGCGGCAGAGGTTGGCGCCTCGTTGTTGGGCGGTCTGGCGGGCTATTTCGAGGGTGCGCAACGGGCACGCGAGGTTACGGTCGCGTTCGAGCAAGCGCTCGATGACGCGCGCGAGGCCGGCGAACTGACGACGGCGCAATGGGAGAACATGCGCATTGCCACGTGGTTTGCGGCCTCTGGGGCAGAGCTGTTGGGTGGCCGTACGACAGAGTTATACGAAGTGCTACGGTTCCTCCATCCCGAGATTGCGGCCAACATCGCGGCGCTCTACGGCTGGGGCAATGCGGCGGCCAACGCGGAAAAGGGATTGAAAGGGGCTCGCCTGGAGGCGCAGAGGCTAGAGTCGGCGCTCAAGAGCGCGCTCACGGGCCAAGCCAGCGCCATGTATCGTTCTCTCCAAGACCCCCGCATCGCGCGAGCCGTGGGCGCGGGGCGCGACCCGACGCGCAAGACTCTGGACCCTGACCGCGAATGGTTGGCAGAGCCAGAGAAAGCCCTACGCGGTGGCGGCGGCGGCATCTCGGACGCCCAACGTCTCGCCGAGCAGCGGGCGCGGGAGTTTGAGAGCCTCGTGCAATCGGTGCTGCAACCGACACAGGTCACCGGCGCGGACGTCTCGGCCACCGAGCACGGCGCCTACGTGGACAAGTGGGATGAGTACATTCGCCGGCTACGCGCCGATCAGTCCATCCCCTACTACCAGCGCATGGAAACGGAGCGGCAGTTCTACAGCGGTCAGATGCTCGACCAGGTGAACTGGGATGCCGTGATCCAGGACATCGCCCGCAAGCAGCAGGAAGAGGCAGGGCGGCAGAACCTCCTCAACGAGGCCATGCGGCGGGCGCAGGAGGCGGGGCTCGGCGCGAACTATGCCGACGTTGCGGCCAGTTTGGGCATCCGCGACGACACGGTCACCGGCGCCGAGGCGGCGCAATCGTTCGCCGAGGGCGCCAAGAGCGTGGACGTGGCCGCGGGTGTCGTGGAGCAATTCGTGGAGGGGGTCAGGGCGCAGCGGCAGGCGATGGTCGACGCCGGGGCCGAGTCGATGCGCGCCTTCCTCGAGGGCTCTGACCAGGCCATCACGCCCGACGCCGGCAAAAAGTTCGCGCGGCGCATCGTGCCGTTTGTGTATGACGAGTTCAAGGCGCAGGGGATGCTGTAGATGGCGCATAAAATCGGTCTCAGCGGCACCGAGTATACGCTACCCGTGACCCCCGAGGCGGAGACCTACGAGTATGGGCCGGTGGTGCTGGCCGGCATGGGGCGGGCGCTGGACGGCTCGGGGATCACGCACTACGTCGCCGCAAAAAAGCGGTGGGCGGGGCATTGGCCGGGGCTCACGGCGGCGCAGCGCAACTCGATCATGACGGAGCTTGAGCGCCAGGCGCACCTGTCGTGGTACCCCGCCGAGGCGCCGGCGACGCAGTACACGGTGCGGGTGCTGTCCGGGTTCGCGCGGCCCATGGCCGAGGCGCCCGACTGGTGGGAAGTGCATTTCGAGCTGGAGGAGGTCTAGTGGCACAGTCGCTAGCGGGCCTCCATCTCGCCACGACCTGGAACGCCGCCGGCGCACGACCGACGGCGCTTTTACAGGTGTCGTGGGACGGCGCGACGTGGACGGATGAGACGAGCCGGCTGCTGGCCTTTGAGACGGGCGCGACGCTCCACACCGGCAAGGGGCTGCCCTTCCTCGGCGAGAACCGCGGCGGGACGGCGGAGATTGTGCTGGACAACCACGATGGCCGCTACTCGCGGCGCAACGCCGCCAGCCCCCTTCATGCCCACATCGCCGATGGTCTGCGTGGGTTCGGCGTGCGACTCTCGGCGGGCTATTACTATGGCGCGACGCCGGAGCGGTTGCGGCAGTTTACGGGCTACATCGAGTACCCGGGCGAGTCAGAGTCGTTGGCGCAGAACCGCGTGAGCTTCAACTGCCTGGACGCTTCGTTTCCGCTGCAGGAGACGCCGCTCAAGACGCAGATGTACGCCGACTATCGGAGCGACGAGGTCATGGCGGCGTTTCTCACCGAGGCGGGCTACGGCGGCAGTACCGACCTCGACCACGGCATGGCCACCATCCCCTGGGCCTGGGCCGACGCGGAGAACGCCTGGATGCAGTGCCAGATCGTGGCCCGCAGCGAGGGCGGGGTGTTCTATGCCAGCAAGGAAGGCGTGCTGCGCTTTGAGCGCTTTACGCATTGGCTGGAGAGCGCCGACTCGCTCAGTAGCCAAGTGTCACTGGAACGCAACCGCGTGACGTTCCTCGCGCAGCAACAATCGTGGCGCGACTGCTATAGCGGCGTGCGAGCGCAGTGGATACCGCGCAGTGAGGGGCCAGAAATGGCGCTGTACGAGGCGCACGAGGCCATCGCCGTGCGGCCCGGCCAGACGGTGACGCACGAGGCGCGGTTTCGCTACCCGGCGCAGGCGGCCTATGTGCCGACGGCGGCAGACGGCGACTTTCAGGCCGTCTCGGCGGGGATGCGCGACCTGAGCGCCAACCTCGTCGTTGGCGCGACGATCTACGGCTCGCTGGCCGAGATCACGCTGGCGAACACGTCCACCTCGCAGACCATCTATGTGCTCGACCTGCGGGTGCGGGGTGTGCCGCTGCTGGCCGAGGAAGCGCAGACCGTCGAGGAGGATTCGGCGCTTGGGCTCGTTGAGGACAAGGTCTTTGACGTGCCGACCAATGATTACGTCCAGAGCGAAGAGCAGGCGCGGCTGCAGGCGGCGTTTCTGCGCGATGTGCTGCAGCGGCCCCGCGAGATCCTCACCTGGTCGGGGCCGTGCGCGCCGTGGCTGGAATTGGGCGACCGCGTGGACGTCACCTCGGCGCCGCAGGGCCTCAACGCGTTGGAGTGCTACATCATCGGCATGCGCCAGACATGGTCGGCGGGGGCCATCTACGGCATGACGCTGGAGCTGCTACCGGTTACCGACCTGTACGCGGCGACGGGTTACTTTACGCTGGGGACGTCGGAGTGGGCCGACGCCGGCAGCGATTACCTGTTCTACTGACATGACAACACTACCGCGTTTCCCCACCATACCAGAGGTCGAATCGGGCCAGATCATCGGCGCGACGTATCTCAACGCGCTGGCGCGGGGCGCCGAGCACCTGTTGGGCGTCAGTCACGCCTCCTACGCGTTGCCGTACGCGACGGCCGTATTGCAGCGGCTCGAGGACAGCTACGGCGACATGGCGACCTATTGGATGCTGCATACGTCGGATATCGTGGCGTACGGCTTTTTCGCCGGCAACACCTCCGCGGGCAAAACCTGGTATGTTCACCTCGACTATTACGGCGATGACGACACCTGGCACACCGTCGGGGCGTGGTCGGGCACTGCCAGCCCGAGCGCGCAGAGCGGGACACTGGACCTTTCCGCCGAAACGCAGATCACCGTCGGCAAAATCTACCAATGGCGCTGGCAGGGCAAGACGAGCGACGCAAGCTACTACACGACGCTACAGGTGACGATGCTTGCCACGCGGCCCGCAATCTCCGGCTGGGCAGCGCCGCCGACGCTCAGCGCGGGGGCGTCGAGCCACGCCTCTCTCAATACGTATCGCGCCGACCTTATGGCGCTGAATACCCTGCTGCCGCCGACGAATCCGCTGTCGTACTGCGAGGATGGCAAGGAGCACCTCCACACGCAGGGCGATTGGGTGGCCTGGACGCGCTTTGCGTACCGCTACCGGCCCAACGGGTTGAGCGTCGGGCTGTGGGCCAACATGCTATCTTCGACGTGGAATTGGCGCGTGCGGTTCGCCGACGCGGCGGGCAACGGGGCGACGGTCTATACATCGCCGGACGTTGCAGCGGTGGGCGCTTGGAAGTACGAATCGGCGGACATTGACCTGACGGCAGGCGCCGCGGCGACGGCGCTGGCGACGGCGGGGATTACACTCACGCTTGGCACGGGGTATCTGGTCACCATCGAGGCCAAGCGCAACAGTGACGATCACGCCCTGAACATCCGGCGAGCGCTGTGTGTGCGCACCTCCAACGGCACGCCGGGCGGCGCGTGGGCGGACAACAAGCTATGGGCGCACAAAAACACGGACGTCGGGCCAACACAGCTCAACAAAGTGCGAACGGACATGCTCGAGCTGTACACCGGCGGCGCGGAGGAGCTGTGGGGCGACAGCCACGCGGCGGCCTATGTCGCCGATGAGGATCGGCCCTGTTCCGGCGTCCACCGGATGCGCTACCTCAACTACCGTTGCGCGGCGGGGGAGACGCCGACGCTGCTGTACGGCGCAGGGTTTGCGGAAGAGTACGGCTTGCCCACCGGTGCGGGGTGGCTCGGGTTTGACCTATCGAGCGTAGGGTTACCGGCTGGCGCGGCGTATTACGTGGTGAACGTCGAGGCGGCTTTCGAGGGGGACGCCATCTATGGCGAAGCGTAGCGTATCGGCGGACATCAATCGACCCGTTAGCGTCACCGTCACCGGCGGGGGAGTTGCGGCGACTGGCGGCGGCGGTGGCGGCACGCTGCCGGGGACGATCACCCCAACGACGGGAAACACCGTCACCGGCAACCACCACACCCACAAGATGCTGCCGACACACGCGGCCCTGCCAGACATCGGCCCCGACGATCATCACGCCCCCGTCACCATCGGCAATACCGGCCTATTCTTGAGCGGCCAGGACGTGTCGCTGCGGCTGGCGACGGTCTCGGGACTAGAAATTGCCAGCGGCCTACGGTTGGCGGATAGCATCGCCGGAGCGGGGCTGGGCATCGCCAACAAGGTACTGAGTGTCGCCCTGGCGACGAACAGCGGGCTGCAGCTCTCCGGCTCGCCGGCCAAGCTCCACCTCCGCACACCGTCGAGCGCGAGCGCGACGAGCACGAACACGGTGACGGACGTCCTGGGCCACACGCACGCCGTGGTGGCCTATAGCGACCTGGCGACCTATCCGGCCCACCTGGCGAAGGCGGACGCCCTGGGCGACTCGACGTGGCACCGCATCGACCTCACCGATCGGTTGCGGGCGCCGCTCATCGACACGGCGACGGGGCAGGGGCTGACCATCGCGCCGGACGAGGATTTGAGCCTGTCACCCGTCTCGGGCGTCGTCAAGGCGACGAGCGGCGTAGCCATCGGCTCTGACCACTACGTCTCGCAGATGACGGGCTGGCGGGCAGGGTACGACGGCGGGGCGGACTTTCGCTACCTCTACGCCGATGAGCTGCACGCCAAGAGCTTCATTACCGACCTCGAGCAGGCGCTGGCGGGCGGGCAAATTATCGCCAAGAGCGTGGCGGTCATCGCCGTGGACTTTGCCGTCCCTGCGGCGGGCAGTGCGGGAACGCTCACGGTCGAGGACTTGCCGGGTGCCAGTGGTCAGGCCGTGTTCCAGGCGGGCGACATGGTGCGGCTGCGCCAGTTTTCGCGGGGCAGCGGCAGCCTGACCATCGCCGATTGTTGGGGCGTGGTGACGGGCTACAGCGACAACGGCGACGGCACGCAGGACTGGACGTTCACCCGGTCGAGCGGCGCGGCGGGGGGTACGGCGGCGGGCACCATCGCGGCCAAGACGCTGGCACTCGACTATGGCACGACGGGCAACGGCTTTTACGAGGTCAACGCCATCGACGGGGCGTGGGCAGAGAACTCGCCCTATGCGCAGGTGGTAACGTGGGCGACGCATCCGCAGTCCGGCCAGGTGGTGCGCAGCAGGTGGGGCAATCTCAAGGGCATTTTCAACGCTGCCAACGAGTACGGGCTGTACGCTGGCGACGGAGTGACCGACGCCTCCAAGTTCCTGCGCATCTCCAATGAGGCCATCGAGGGGCACAACCTGCCCGTCAAGCTATACGACGGCGCGAGTGTCACCGTGGCCCTGACGCCGGGGACGAATCCGAGCATCGCCCTGGGCAACCCCATCCCGACGGGGTGGCTCACCCAAGACGGCTTTTGGGCGGGGCGGCATACGGACGGGTCCTATCGGCAGTACGTCGGCGAGGTCTCGGGTGGCGCGCTCGTGCGCGGCATGTCGTGGGACGGCTCAGCGGCGTGGTTCAAGGGCACGGTGTTCATCGAGGACGGCTCCGAGTTCGGCGCGGGCAACCTTATGTGGGATAGTTCGTTTGAGCTGGGCAAGAACAGCTACACCGCAACACTGTGCGAGGTCGCGCGACCGACAACGAATCCTGATGGCTACGCCTCGCCGGTTAGCACGCGGATGTTGCGGCTTTATAACTTTGGCGCCTACGCTTACGGCGACGCCTACGCCTACATCGACCAGGACATCCCCGTCGCGGCGGGGCAGCAGATCACGGTATCGTTCTGGGCAACCAAGGGCGGCACGATCACCGGCAACAGCAGTTACATCCGCTGGAGCGACGGCAGCCACACGTTGCTCGGGCCGAGCAATCTGTGGACACTGGTGGGCACGGTCGCGAACTGGACGCGACACTATTACACCTTCACGGTGCCAGCGGGAATCACCTCGATGCGCCTGCGTTTTGGCACGATCAACACGAACCAATGGTGGGTATGCGTCGATCACATCATGGTGAGCTACGGCGACGTACCAATGGCCTGGGCGCCGGGCCTGTGGGGCGGCGTGATTGTCGATGGAGCGAGCGTGCTGGTGGGTACGCCGGGCGGGCAGCGCGTCGAGCTATCGGCGGATGGCTTGCAGGGCTTGACGGCGAGCGACGAGTATTCGTTCCTGCTGGCCAACGATGACATCGCCTCGTGGGGCGGGTTTAGCAGCCTGGCGGCGGGCGACGTGGTGCTGGGCCACAACAAGGCGGGGTCAAGCGCGTTCTTCTGGGATAAGTCGGCGGGTAAGGGGGGGTTCTACGGCGACGGGGGGGCGACGCCGCAGGTGGAGATCGGGACGGACGGGGCGATTGCGGCGGGCGGGGGATCACACATACTCAACAAGGATGGGTTTACCATCCGGGAGGCGGGCGATACCTACCTGTACCGTTACTATGACATAAACGACCATCTGGTCAGTGACGATTACGTGCTCATCGACGAATCGACGCCGCCGGCCAAGTACATCTACCGCGACATCGTCGTCAATGACGACTATTACACGGCAGGTGGGTTCCGCTTCCTTGTGAACCGCGGCGGCGCGTCACGGGTCAAGCTCGAACTGAACACGTTTAGCCCCAGCCGCCTCACGCTCAACGCCGACGTGTTCGCCATCTTTGGCGGCGCGCTCAACGTGGGAAAGACGGGCATCTATGGCAGCGCGGGAGACATCTATGCCTCCGGCGGCCTCAACCTCGGCACGGCGACGGGGGCGCCAACCGGGGGCATCAAGACAAGCGGGGCAAGCACCTTCTCCGGCGGCCTGACGACGGGGGCCTACACGACCGCCATCGGCCAAGCCGTCGCCAAGAGCGTGAACCACAACACCGCCACGAACATCATCGACATCGCCATCGGCGGCGGCAGCGTCCTCAACGCCTGCTACCTGCTATCGTTCACCGGATTCAACTCAACCGCTGGTCGTTCATTCTCTGACACCTGGCTGGTAAAGCAGGCGGCCACGTCGTCTACCTGCGAGCGCATCGGCACGCTGGTGGGTATCGGGATCACGAGCGTCACGGTGACGGCGACGCCAGACGCGGGCAATCGCAAGGTACGCATCGCCATCGCACAGGTCAACACGGCCAGCGACGCCATGACGGTGCGCGTGAATGTTATCCCGCTGGCGGTGGCACAGTCGGCGGCAATTACGGTAACGGCATTGTAGGGGGAGGGGACCATGGATCACAGCGATACAAGTATCGCCCTGAGTCAGGCGCGGCAGCGGGCGGTCATCGCCATCGCCTCGCAAAAGCAGCAGATCGTCAACGAGGCGAACCGGGCCATCGCGGAGCTGGACGAATCGCTCGCCGACCTCGCGGCGACCTATGCGCGGGGCGCGGGGCTCGACGGTGAATGGACGTTCGCCAACGACGACGCGGGCGCGGTGGTGCTGCGAAAGGTGGAGAAAGAAGAGGCGGCGGAACCGGACTTACCGCCTACCGACAGTCGCTCTTAGCGCGCAGATAGCTCAGCAGCATATCGGGGTCGAGGCGCGGCGACAGGGCGGGATTCTTAGTCACGTAGTAGGCTCGCTCACACCGGCCCCCTTTGCAGGTAATGATATGAGGAGGGTTGGTGGCCTCGGGGTTATAGGCGCTCTGGTCGGAATCAGCACTGCCATAGGGGCTGTTGGGATTGCTGATACTGCCAGAGGCATCCGGCGCGCCGTACGGGCCATCAGGGCAAATGATGGAGTCCTGATCCTGACAATCGGAGGAAACGCGCCCAATGAAGGCGCCGGTCATACTGCCGCCACCGCCCACGAGCGCCCCCAGGCCGTCAAGCGCATCGACGGCACGAAAGAACCATAGCGGGTCACCGCTAACAATGACGGGCAGAAAGAGCGTGTCAGCCAGGATCGGAACGGCCAAGAGCGCAAAGAGGGCCACAGCGAGCGCGAGCGACGTGAGACGTTTCACAGCAACCTCCTGTCCTGTGGGTGAACCTGTCCACAGTATAGCACAGTCGTAACGCATGGAGCGTAAAAACGGGGTGACAATGTATCTCCGCTGGCCGCTCCCGCCCGAGTTTCGCCGCATTACGCAGTATTTCGGCGAAAACCCGGCGTTCTACCGCCCGTTCGGCATCAACGGCCACGAGGGGCTGGACGTCGCGGCGCCGGTGGGCACGCCGGTCACCGCCATGCACGCCGGGATCGTGACGGTGCTCTCGGCGCCGGCCAGCTATGGGCGCTATGTCACCGTCGAGGCGGATTGGGGCCTGACGCTGTACGCTCACCTCTCGCGGGCGCTGAGGGACGGCGAGCACGTCCAGGCCGGGGAGCTGATCGGTTATAGCGGCAACACCGGCGGCACGTCGACGGGGCCGCACCTCCATATCGGCGTCAAGCCAAAACCGATCGATGCGGGCAACGGCTACAAGGGTTGGGTCGATCCACTACCACTGCTGCAGGAGGGGGAGAGGATGGAGGCGATACGGAAAGAGGCGACGGGCGTACGGTTTGAGATCGAGCAGATCGTGCGGTTGCGGCAAGAGGCCAGGCAGCACCATGACGCTGCCATCGCGGAGCAAGCCATGGCGGAGCGGTGCCAACGGCAGGCCGATATGCGTGAGGAGGCGTTGGTCAGTACCCGCAATGGCCGGGCGTATCGCGTCGAGGGGCTGTTGGGCGGGCCGTTGCCCAAGGATTGGGAGGGGTAATGAGCAAGCTCGGGCTACACTTTCAGACTCTGCCCTCCTGGCATAGCACCCATCGCGTGCCGTGGGTCAAGATGATCGATCCGCCGTCGGTCAACCCGTGGCCATGGTCACACGTTTTGGGCCGCGTGTGGATCGGCGGGGATCACGTCGAGCAGGGCATGATCTGGCAGGGCAAGGCGGGGGCACGGGACTATTACCGCGCCTGCCTCCCGGCCTACGAGCGGGCGCCGTATGTCCACGCCTGGGAAGGGCCAAACGAGCCCCATCCGCTGTGGGACGCTAACTTTCGCCGGGCGTTGCGCGTGTTCACTATCGAGTGGACGCATTTGATGCACGCCGCCGGGCGTCGCGTGATCGTTGGCTGCTTCTCCGTGGGCTGGCCCGACGTGGGCCATGCGCCCGAATTCACGGATATGCTAGCCGAGGCAGATTGCCTAGGGCTCCGAGAATACGGCGCGCCGGCGATGTGGGATAACGAGACCTGGCACTGCCTGCGGTATCGCCGCACCGTGGCGGAGCTGCAGGCGGCGGGGGCGCGTATCCCGCCTATCGTCATCGGAGAATGTGGCGTCGATGGCGGGGTGCTCGGTACGCCGACGGCCAGGCGAGGCTGGCGCTCCTACGCGACGCGCGGCCAGTACGAGCAACAACTCGCCTGGTACGATGCGCGGCTGTGCGAGGACGATCTTGTGTGGTGCGCGACGCCGTTCGTCTCGGGGCCGGGTCCGGATTGGCTCGACTTTGACGTGGATGAGGGGCTGGCGCGCTGGATCGCCTCGTGGCACACGACGCTGGCCCGGCCCGCGCCGCCGGCCTGGACGCCGGGGCAGACCCCGCCTGCGCCATCCACCCCAGGCGACATCGATTGGACCAAGGTCGAGGCGGCTATTGGCCAGGAGGCGCAGAAGCACATCGTCCCGCTCTCGCCGGGCAATGCCTTTGAGGTGGCCGGCGCGGCGATGGACCTGTTACCGGCATGTGATGAGTTTGACCTGGTGGTGGACGGCGTGACGTTCCGCGCTCAAGCCTATCGTGAGGCCGGCCAACGCCAGTGGCAGTACATCGTGACTGCGGTGGTAGGCCAGTGGGACAAGCTGCATTGGTGGAAGCGGCAAAACTAACCCTTGGAGGCCCCCCCATGGCAGAGGACGGCAACGGTCGCGTGACAATCGCGGTCCTGGGTCAAAAGCTCGACACCATCGAGGAACTGCTGCGCGACCAGTGCCGGCTACAGGCCGCGGACCATGATCGCATCGGGAACCTCGAGGGCGAGTTGCGACGTGTCAATGACCGCATCGGAGCGTTTCAGGCGGCGCAAGGGCTGTTGACGCTGATCGCCTCGACGTTTGCAGGGTGGTTGGGCACAAGACAGTGAAAGGAGTGCCATGGGAGTTGAACAAATGCTCGACAAGGTGACCATCGCCGGGATCAGCATCCTCGTGTTGCTGTTCGTTTCCGTTGAGATGGTCAAGCGCGTCTTCAAGCTGGAAGACGAAAGGGTTGTGATCGTGACGGTGGGATTGGGGGTGGTGTACAGCTACGCCGCGGCGCTGGCCCAGATGTACCCGCTGTTTGCGACGTGGTTCACGCCGCTGGCCATTGGGATCTTTGCCGCGGCGGGGGCGTCCGGGGTGTACTCGTGGACGAAAAAGCGAGGGCCTCCTGAATCCTGACCACTATCCCCCCTGCGGGTCGGCGACGGGCCTGCGGGGGCCTCTCCTCCTGCGGCACGCCCCCGGGGCCTTGAGCAAGCTCCGGGGGCGTGTCGTGTCTACCTACCGGCCACCTTCCTCGCGCCACATGCGGTCGATGGCCATCTCGAAAACCGTCGTCTGGTTGCGATAGCGCTCGGCCAACCATACGAGCTTGCGGTGGCCGGACGGCGAGAGGCGGATCGTCGTCTTGATCGGGCTGAGCTTGACGATCCACTTCTGATCGGCGTAGACTCTGCCGATGGTGTCCTGGACGTAATCCACCTCGACGCTTGGCGCCTCATCCTCGCCGCTCTCGACGGTCGGCTCGGGGCTGTACCCGGTGGCGTTGCGGTCGATCTCGCAGACAATCTCGGCGTCGGGGTACTCGGCCCGGAGCGCGGCATTGACCTGGTCGACGTAGCGGTTGCCGCTGGCGCCCTGGTCGACGTTGGCGAGATCGTCCTCTTCCCAACGGTTGAACAAGTCAGGGACGTTGAGGTGCCAGACGATGCGGGTGACGGTGGTTGTCTCGGCCATGGGGGTCCTCCTAGAATCCTCGTGCGGATCGAATGGCGCCCGCCGGCAATGTGAGCACCGGCGGGCGGGTTGCAGGGGCTAGTCCGACTCCCCCGCGTTCGGTGCCATGATCTCGATGCACACGGCCGTACCGATGGCGGCACGCACCTGATCAGCGCAATCAATGTAAGCGTCGGTGATCGCTGCATCATCGTGGTCGCGTTTGGCGCGAAAGACCGCTAACTCACGGGAGACGATGGCCTCCTTGAGATAGGGAACCAACGCTTGCACCCGGTCATCGAGGCTGTTGACCGCTAGCCCGCACCAAGCCAACATCGCGACTGGTGCATCGGCGCTGTAGCGGTTCTCAAGCTCAGCGTACTTGGCCTTGATCTGTTCGGCGTTCATGCTCGGTCCTCCTGTGTCCCCGTTCCCTACTCAACTCTACCCGCATTATACGGCATAGTGCCGTATACGTCAAGAGGATTTGGGTAAACAGACGTAAAGATTTCGCAAATAGCGGGGGATCTTGGTCTCAGTCATCCACACTCGAACGAGTGCGGACGGTTGTGACCAAGCTGTGGATAACTCTCAGAGCGGGATCGACAGTGGATCGGGCAGGGCGTGGAGGTAGACGTCGGCGCGCTCGGGATACAGCACCACCGTGGCCACGAGTTGCGCCAGCACGCGGCGTTGCGTGGCTGTGTCGGCGTCGCGCAAAGTCGCGGCGAGAGTCTCGGCGTCCTGCAGGGCCTCGACCAGGCGGGCGCGGGCGATGGGCACCTCGTGCAACGCGGTCTCGGCGACGGCCAGCCGTTGGCGGGCGGTCTCGGCCTCGGCGTGCAGCGCCTGGACCTGGGCGTCGAGTTCGCGCAACAGCGCCTGCGAGATGGCGACGTCGTGCATGGTGAGCGCCTCGATGGCGTGGCCGCGGCGGGCGTCCAGGGCGGCCACCTCGGCGCGCAGGCTCTCGGTGAGCCGGGCCAGCGCCGCCTCGCGTTCGGCCAGCAGCGTCAGGGCGCGTTCGCGCAAGGCGCGGGCCTCGGGCTGGTCGGTGGTGAGGTGGTTGGTGACGGCCTCGACCACGGCGCGGTCGAGAGTGGGCGCGTCCACGATGGGCAGGTCGCAGTGATCGTTGCCGCGGTTGCGTGCGCCGCAGACGTAACGCCGGTAGCGATGCCGGCGTCCGGTGGGCGGGTAGACGGTGACGCGCCGGCGCCCGATGACGGCGGACCCGCACAGCCCACAGCGCACCGCCGAGAGCGCAAAGTGATCGGCGCTGTGGACGCGGCGTGTGACGCGGTTGTTGGCCAGGCGCGCCTGGACGGCGTACCATACGTCGTCGGGGATCCACCGCGGCCAGGCGTCCTCGACGCGTACGGCGTCGCCGGGACGCTCTCGGCCCGTGCGGCGGTCTATGGTGCGACGGCCGTAAACGAGTACGCCGTGAAAAGCCTCATTGATGAGAAGGCGGCGCAGGCTCTTGTTGTTCCATGGCGTGGTGGGACACACCTTGGGGATGCCGCGGTTGGACACCGGTTTGCGGCGCCACTCGATGACGCCGTGCGTTGGCACGTTCTCGGCGCGCAACCACCTGGCGATGGCGTTGAGACTGTCGCCGGCGGCGTAACGCTCAAATATCTGCCGCGCCCATGGAAACCATTCAGGGTCAGGCTCCAGCCGGTGGTCGGCGTCGTGGCGCAGGCCGAATGGCGCCCGCCCGTTGGGGTAGCGTCGCAGTACCTCGGCCAGATACCGCATCTTGTCGCGGACAGTCTCGGAGATATAGTCCGAGTAGTACTGCGCCATGACGCCCTGCATGTTGCGCATGGCCTGACGCTGTGAGTAGCGCGAGGATTGGGGCTCGGCCTCGTAGACCAGGTCGACGCCGTGGTCGGCCAGGTAGTGCTCAAAGTTGTGGCGGTCGCGCTCGTTGCGGTGGCCGCGTTCCAGCTCCAGGATGTAGAGCACATCGAGCGCGCCGGCGGCCACGTCGCGCAGGCAGCGCTGGACATCGGGGCGATCCATGGAGTGGCCGGAGTAGCCGTCATCGCGGTACAGGGCGACCACCGTGGCGTTGTGGCGCTGTGCCAGAGCGCGCAGACGGTGCTCCTGTTCATCGAGCGAGACGCCGGTGGCGGCTTGGTGGGCGGTGGAGACGCGCAGGTACAGGCCGGCGCGCGTGGCGGTGTCGGGCATGGATGGGCAAGGCCTTTGATGTTACTCGACGGGTAACTGGGTGTAAGCGCAGGCGACGATACCCTTGACCCCCGCCTCGGTGGTCACGTAACAGTTAGGGCCCTCGATCTTGGTGACGGTAATGGCGTCGCCGTGCTCGAGAAAGGCCACCGGCGCGCCGTCATTGCCGACGATCTGGACGCTGGCCAGGCGCTCGCCAGAGGTGGGATCGTAGCCATTGATGTAGGTATCGCGGGGGTAGGGTGACTTGGGCAGTAGGGCGAGTAACGCGTCCATGATCGTCACGCTTGTCTGCCATAGAGGGGCGGGGGGAACGTCACCGAGTTCCTTGATTTCCCGCTGAAAGAGCGCCAACTCTTTGGTCGATTCCTTCATGGCGGCGCTCACCACCGTGCTCGACTCTTGCGCCATGAAGGCGGTATACGCTCGGATTGCCGAGTCCATGGAGGTGTCCAGGTGGGAAACGGCCACAACCGCACAGCGCGGCGCCTCGACATCTTGCACGGCCCGGCGGATGGTCTGCATATCGCGGATGAGGGGCGAGAGGTTCATGCGCGAGGTGTTGTCGGCCAGGGTGACGACGTCTAGCCATTCTTCGATATGCGGCTGGGCCTCGTCTCGCCACGCCGCCACTTGGCGCGCACAACGCCTTTGTGGCGATAGGAGACCGTCCGGGGCGAACAACACCGTAAAGACGCACCCGACTAGCAGTGTGGCCGTGAGCGCGAGAGCGAAAAGAATGATGACGCGGCGCATGATAGCCTCCAATGGTGCGCGTTGGTTGGAACCCCACCGCCCCCAACGGCGTTATCCCAAGTAGAGCCCAAAGTATCCCGTTTACTGGTGTGAAATGTTGGCCATTGACTAGAACAGGTGTTCTATGATAGAATCGTCTTGACGGTATCTTTACGCCCATTTGCCCATTGCAAGCGTTACACTTATTAGGTATGATAGCTTTGTACCCGCCCGCGCCGTTGTGGGGGCAGCGACGCCACTCGCATTGGGAGCGCACTATGGGACGCGACAACGACAACCCGCTCGCCGTCGAGCAAATGCTCGCTAGTCTGGATATGCCTCACCTTACGCTGTACCTTCGCTTTCTTGATGCTCTTGCAGATCACGAAGAATTCGGATCGCGAGTTCTTGCGACTGCGGGGGCAGCGCCTCCAGAATCGCCAGGGCCTCAGCCGCCAACTCTTCGCGCAGTTGCTCGGGGGGCTTGAGCTTGCCGAGGGCCTGGTAGATTACCAGACGATCCACCCGCAACACCCGTGATAGTCGCCGGATGTTTTCGTCGCTTGGGTGCGTCTCGCCGGATAGCCACTGGTAAACCGCAGAGGGTGAGCGCTGGATGCGCCGCGCCAGGTCGGCGGGCGTGATGTCCTCGCGCCTCAAGCGGTCACTAAGCCACTGTGGGAAACTCGCCATGTAAGCCCCCGTGTTAGCCGTGCTGGAAAAGTCTCTAAGTATTCTAGCATATCTGTGTAAAGTGGTACTTGACAATTGCATAAGCCTCCCTTATAATAGGGGCGTCTTTCGGGGGCGCCTCTTTTTTTTCGCCCTCGATTCCAGAGGCGCTTACATTATAAGTAAGAATCACTGAGAGGGTGGCAATGAGCGATACGGGCAAGAGTAAGACCCGGGATCACATCGTCTACAGCCGGCTGAGCGAGCAAGAGCGCGCCTGGCTGGAGCACATGGCGCACACCGAGCGGCGCACGATGTCGGACATGATCCGCCAGACGGTAGTTGAGGCCGCTCAGCGCCGTGGCTTGGCCCAGGAGGCCGCCGCATGACCACCCCCACGTCCGTCTACGACCGAGACCACGCTGCGACGGCGCTCATCTTTGCCGTCACCGGGCTGGACCTGGCCGCCGTGGATGAAGCGTTGACGTTGGCTCCGGCGCGCGCGGCGTTGGCGGCCCAGCAGGAGCCGGCGGACGGCGAGTTGGCCGCCGTCGAGGCGCAGATCGCGGCGCTGGAAGCACGGCGGGCGCAGCTGCGAGGTGCGGCGTGAGCAACCCGACGCAGACCATCGCCATTACCATTCAGGTCATCACGGGAACGAACGCCGTCTCGCACGCGATCAGCTACCAGCAGGAGCAGGTGACGATCACCGGCGACCACAAGGCGCTCATGGCCGGTTTCAAGGCGGGCACGACGCCGGCGGTCATCAAGGCGTTGGAGGAGTCCAAACTGCAGTTCGACAGTGCCGGCGCGCGGCTGGCGGCGCTGAAGGGCGCGGGGCCGGCGGCGTCGGTCGGTGCGTTGGGTACAACGTCAGGAGAGGCAGCGTGAAGGAGGCGACTATGAAGTAACCCATCGCGCGGGAGCCTACCCCCAAAACGAGCGACGGCCCACCGCTGCAACGGTGAGCCGCCATGGAAGAGGAACGGAGTGGGGTGGACGGGTTGGGTCGCCCATCAGCCCCAGAGTAGCACAGATCGACCCGCAGCGCAAGGGGTAAAAACGACATGGAACCTAGTAAGAGTGAGATTGCCGACCGATTCGGGGTTGGCCTTGATTCAACCGCTTTGGCAAAGAAACTCGCCCCCACTCTCACCTGTCCCGTCTGCAAGCAGGCCGTCGCCCTCGACATGCTCCCGCCCGAGTTGCGGGGGCGCCTGATCCTTGGGCTGCGCGTGCGGCAGATGCGCGACGACCGCGGGCTCACCCAGGAGGAAGTGGCCGACGAGGTGGGATGTAGCCGCGTGATGGTGACGCTCATTGAGACGGGCCAACGCGATATGTCGCTCAAGCTGGCGCGCCGCCTGGCCAAGCTGTTCGGTGTGTCGCTCGACGATCTCACGGCGGGGATGGAATAGCGATGCTGCGCTCTGCGAGCGTCACCCTGGCCCTACTCGCCGCCCTGACCATGGACCCCCAGGAGTTCATGGTTCGCTCCATGGCCGACGCGATGGGCGTCAGCCCCGACTATGCCGCCTGCATCGTGGCGCGCGAGTCGGAGTGGAACCCGGACGCCGTGGGCGACGACGGGGCGGCGGTGGGGCTGTGGCAGTGGCACCTGGGCTCCTGGCAGCACGTGCGGGCCAAGATGGGGCTCCCCGTCGAGGATCGGCGCGCGGCCCCCGTCGAGAGCACGGTGACGGCGCTGTGGTGGATTCGGCAGGGGTACGGGCGCTGGTGGACGGCGGATCGGTATTGTCACGACAAGGAGTACACCATGGCTAGGACAAGCAAAACGTTTCAGCAGGTCCAGGACCTGCACGACGACGATACGGCGCTCGAGCGGCAGCTGGCCGGCGAGTTGGACACCTTTCAGCGGCTCGTGTGGCAGCGCGCCGGCGACGGAGAGATCACGCCGGCGGAGCTGAGCGAGATCAACGACGGCATCCAGGACCTGCGCGACAAGGTGACGCGGAGCCTGGACAACAATCGCGTCGTGGCGTCGCTCTTGTGCTGCGAGGCGGGGCGGCTCGATCCCCAGGCGGCGAAGACGCAGGAGCGGTTGCCGGCGCTGCGGTTGCTGGAGCCGGAGCCAGAGGAGGACTGGGCGGCATGAAAGAGCTGACCAGTACCCCCTGGCATATCCAGCCACTGCGCAACGCCGTACGCATCATCGGTGGGCCGCCGTTCTATCGCAAGGTCGCCGAGACGCCGGGCGGGCGCTGGAAGGATGCCGAGTTCATCATCACGGCAGTCAACAGCCACGAGCTATTGGTGACTGCGTGCAAAGGCGCGTTCAGAGAGTTGGAGCGCATCACCGGTGACATTGGCTTTGAGCCGGAACGTTACCGCGAGCGCATGGCAGCCGTGTATGCCCTCGGCGCAGCACTCAAGGCCGCCGGCGTTGACGTCGAGGGCCTATCCCTCGCAAAAGAGGAGGCCTAATCCATGCGCATCCACACCTACCACGGTCAGTACCTGACCACCCACGGCGACGAACTTCGCGGCCCGAGGCTGTTCCCCGGTATCGTCGTGGCGCCGCTCTTGGCGGGCATCGCCATCCTCGTGGCCTGGGCCATGATCCACGCCGCACGGGCGCCGGAGATTCCGGCTAGCAAGGCCGTCATCGGTGTTGGCGTCGTCGCCGTGGCGCTGATGGCGTTGGGCGGGCTGCGGGCGATAGGGAGGGCGCGATGAAAGCCCATCATCGCCTCACCCTCGAGTTGTTGTTCGTCGTCGGCCACATCTGTCAGGCCGCCGGCCTGGCGTGCCTCGCGTGTTGGCGATGTGCCAACGACGCCGCGGACCGAGTCATCAAGCGCGCCCAGCAGGAGATTACCAAGTGAACACACCAAGTCCCAAAGTCCAAAAGGCGGCGCGCGACCTGCGCGAGGCGCTGGAACAGCACACCTACGCCATGCACCACGGCACGCCCGCCGACACGATCCACACCGCTGAGGAAGTCGAGGCGGCGCGCGCGCGGCTGCGCGCGGTGTGCGAGGCAGAGGAACAGTCGTGAACGACTACGCGGCAATGTACCAGGGCCTGCGAGCCCACGGCGAGAGCGAGGAGTTGGCCGCGTGGCTTGTGGACATCGAGATGGAGGCGAAACACAACCCGCCCGCGAGACGGCATTCTCAGCAACGAAAGGAGAGGCCCACCATGGCCAAGTTACCCGGGACGAACGGCAACGGCAACCGCGCCAACATCGTCGACGGCTACGAGTTGGAGTCAACCTACAGCGCCCTGCGCGCGGCGCCCGCCGACCTGGCCGAGGCCGCGGGGCGGGTGGCCGACCTGCGCCACAGCCTGATCGAGGTCAAGCAGGTCAAGCTCGTCGATGCCAAGGTCGCCGTCGACCGCGCCATCACCGGCGCGACGATGGAGGCCTATGGCTCAGGCGTCATCACCGGCAAGAACCAGGCGGAGCGCGACCTGCAGGTGAGCGCCTACCTGGACAAAGACAAGGCCATCCAGGAGGCACGCGAGTCGCTTCGGCACTGGGAGATCCAGCTGGCCGGCATCGAGGCGCGGTTGGAGATGGTCGAGGCGGAGTACAAGGCCGCCTACGCCAAGCTCTCGGCGGCGCGCTCCGCGGCGGCCTTGCAGACCACGTATCTCCAGTTCCTCACCTGGCAGTCCGAGGGTGAGGCGGAGACGGCAGAGGCTTACGAGCGCGAGTTCTAGCGTTTGGCAACGCCGGGGCACCATCTCCCGGCACAGCGTACACACCACAAGGAGAGGCATCATGGCGAATCTACCGAAGCAGAGCAAACTCGAACAGCGCAGCGCCGCGGCGGCGATGCTGGCCGCGCAGGACGTTGCGGTTGAGGAGGATTGGCTCGACGCCGCGCAAGACGTCGACCAGTCGACGGTCGACTTGGAGGGACCTCAGTACCCCTACATCCAGTGGGTGCATGGCAAGAAGGCGTTGAAACCGGCGGGCGGCGTGATCTACACCGGCGGCTGGTTCCTCAACGACGCCCAGGGCATCGAGGCGGACGACCTGCCCGACTGGACGCCCGGCGAGCTGGAGCACCAGCAGGGCGACGCCACGGCGGGGTTTTTCATCCGCGACCTGACGGTGGCCGTCATTCGCAGCCGGCGTTGCTGGCGCGTGCGCGACGGTGACCAGACGCGGCTCTACGCCTGGGATGAGTATGAGCGCGCGGTGAAGGCCATCCCCGCTGGCGGTGGACTCAGCGGGCGCCTGCAGGTGCTCGTGGCGGTGCGCGGCCTCGAGGAGTTAGGGCCCTTGGTGCTCACCATGGGTGGCTCCGTGTCGCGGGCGTTCGCCCCCGGCAAGAGCGGCAACTCGGTAATGAACGTGTTTTTGCGGTCGGTCATCACCCCGGCCAACACGTTGAACCGCAAGCGCGGCGTGAAAAACGCCTTCCCCTACCGCGCCTTTTGGCTCGCCGTCGGCCCCGACAGGGAGCCGGACGGCACGCCCAAGTTTGCGACGGTCGGCGAGGGGTCGGCCCAATCGACGGTGACGCTGCCCGTGGCGTTGGGCATCGGCGACAAGCTGGAGCCGCAGGAGCTTGGGCAGTTGTTCGTCGGGCGCGACAACTTGGCACTCTTTTCAACGTGGTACATCGAGGCCGAGGAATGGGCCAACGCCTGGACGGCGGAGGCCCTCTCCGGCCAGCGGCAGGCGCAGGATGAGGCCGAGGAAGAGGCCGCCGAGGCCGAGGCCGACAACCCGGCCTACGTCGAGGAAGAGCAAATCCCGTTCTAGGCCGTAACCGTAGCCGCGGGGTGGCCACCCGGTCGCCCCGCGGACGCCCCACAGAAAGCAGACCATCATGGAGTTGGTTATCTTGATCGATACGCCGGAGCTTCCCGAGGCCATGGAGCAAGAGCCGCTTGAGGGGGCGGGCCTCACCGTCAACGACATGCTCGGCCCCGGCGGGCTGCTGGCCCAACACGTCGCCGGGTATGAGTATCGGCCCGAACAGCTGCGCATGGCGGCGCTCGTGGCGCATAGCATCGCGCACCCGGCGACGGCCGTCATCGAGGCGGGCACCGGCGTGGGCAAGAGCTTTGCCTACCTCGCGCCGGTGATCGTCTCGGGGCACAGCGCCATCGTCGCCACGGCCAACAAGACGCTGCAAGGCCAGCTCGTGGGCAAGGACCTGCCGTTTCTCCAAAAGGTCTTGGGCGACGCCGGCTACCCGTTCACGTTCTGTGTCGCCAAGGGCAAGAGCAACTATGTGTGCCTGGCCAAACGAAGCCGCTGGCCGGTGCGCTTTGCCGACTGGGCGGAGACCACTGCGACGGGCGACGTCGACGAGGCGCCGGCGATTCCCGACCCGGACGAGCAGCGCGCCTTGTGCGCCGGCGACGATTGCACCTCGACCAAGTGCCCCTACTATGGCGACTGCCACTACCACCGGGCGCGGCTGGCGCGGTGGGAGTCGGACATCGTGGTGACCAACCACGCGCAGCTGTGCATCCAGCTCACCCATCCCCACGCCCAGATACTGCCCCCCCATCCAGTGTGCATCGTCGATGAGGCGCACCAACTCGAGGGCTACGCCATGGCCGGGCAGAGCGTCGAGGTGTCGCCGTGGTCGTTTCGCGGCCCGGCGCGCGAGTATGCCTACATGGGCGAATCGTTCCTGGCCGAGCTGGCCGAGGGGCGGCTCAGCGACAAAGTCACCGACGGCCTCATCGAGCCGGACCTGGACTTTCCGCGAGGGCTCGCGTTGGTCCTGGAGATACATTTGACCGCCGGCGAGAGCAAGGCGCAAGCCGAGTTCACCACCGATCTGGCCGAGGGGGCGGGGTACGAGCACGACGTGAGCCAGGCCGCCGCGGACGCGATGCAACTGCAGAACCTGGCCGACCGCATCGAGGCGCTGGCGTCGCCGACACCAGAGGGCGCCGTGCGGCATGTGGCGCTGCGCAAGGGCGCGCTCTACGGCCAGGTGACGCGCTACGACGTGTCCGAGACGTTGGCGCGCCTCCCGGCGATGTTTCACACCACCATCTATACCTCGGCGACGCTGGCCAACGGCCCCGACGATTTCAGCTACTTTATGGCCCGCAACGGCGTCGAGGGCGTGACGCGCCTCCATACGCTGCAACTCGGCTCCCCCTTTGACTATGAGCGGCAGTGCCTCCTCTACCTGCCGATGGATCACGGCATGGCCGATCCCCGGCGGGCGCGGGCGGCATTCGACCGCGACGTGCGACGGCAGATGTGGCTGCTGGCCCAGGCGAGTGAGGGCGGCGCGCTGCTGCTGTTCACCTCGTATAACGCCATGCATGCCGCGGCGAACACCCTGCGCGACCACCTGTCCTACCCGGTGCGCCGTCAGGGTGAGGCGCCGCGGGGCGAGCTGATCGCCTGGCTCAAAGCGACGCCCCATGCCGTGCTGTGCGCGACGGCCTCCTTTTGGGAAGGCGTCGACGTGCCCGGCGACGCGCTCAGGCTGGTAGCCATCGACAAGATCCCGTTTGAGGCGCCGGGGCCGGTGGAAAAGGCGCGTCAGGAGGCGGCGGGGCCGCGGGCGTTCTTTGCCCTGGCCGTGCCCGAGGCGACGTTGCGGCTCAAGCAGGGCTTTGGGCGACTGATTCGTTCACAGAGTGACCGCGGTGTGGTGGCGATCCTCGACCCGCGGCTGTGGTCGGAGCGCTACGGCAGGGGCATCGTCGAGGCGCTGCCCGATGCGCGCGTGGTGACGGCCATCGAGGAAGTGCGGGCGTTCTACCAGGAGAGCAAGCCGGCGCCGGTCAGTGTGAGACCGGCGCCATTGGCAGAGGAGCGGCGGCGAATGGATAACCACGCGCCTGCGGACAGCGACACGCGGCGCGGCATCGAGCGGATGTATCGTTAGCCTCTGTGCGACCCCGTCCGCGACGCGGCTGTCGGGTGTGGCGGCCTGGGCGTCGGGGTGGCAGCGGGCTAACGGTGGGGGCCGGGGCCGCGTTGGGTAATTCATAGCGGTCGAAAAGCACGGTCTCGGCCCCCGAAATAACAGTGGCAGAGTACCAACACAAGGAGAACATCATGGCAAGCAACACGGGAAGCAGACCAAAAGGCGAATCATCTGCGATCTACATTGAGCCAGTTCGCACAGAGACCATCGCTTTGGCGCTGATAGGCTCTACCCCACTCGTATTCAACCGCATGTCAGAGAAGAGCAAGGGCGACATACTCTATCCAAAGCCTCGCAAGACATCAGCTGAAAAACAGGCATCGCTAAAGCACGACGTGATGCAGGAGTTCACCGCTTCCCCTTACACCTTGCCGGATGGCGATGCTCTCCTTGCGGTCATGGCAACAGCAATCAAGGGGGCAATGCGTACGGCGGCCCTTGATCTGCCCGGCGCAAGTAAGGCTCAGATCGGGCGCCTCGTCTATGTGCGAGGGGACTATGTGCCCGTATACGGTATTCCCAAATTGTTCATGAGTGTTGTGCGGCAAGCAGGCATGACGCGCGCGCCGGATATTCGCACTCGCGCTATTGTGCCGGTGTGGGCCGCATTGGCACAGATCACCTATGTTGTACCAATGCTCAACCCGACCACCATCGCCAACCTGCTAGCTGCAGCGGGTATCACTGTGGGTATCGGTGACTTTCGCCAAGAAAAGGGCGCGGGAAACTACGGTCTCTTCAGTGTAACCAACGCTGAAGATCCGGCCTTTGTTGCCCTCCGTCAATCCGGGGGACGCGACGCGCAGGTAGCGGCGATGCAGAACCCCGCGTTCTATGACGAAGACAGCGAGCGGCTTTTCACATGGTATGAGGCTGAGCGCGCACGTCGAGGCAAGTGACACGGCAGTCAAGGCGAGGCGTGGCCAGGCGCGACGCGGCGGGGCACGGCAAGTCACGGCAGTCATGGCGCGGCGGGGTCTGGCAGGGCGCGGCCGGGCCTGGCGCGGCGGGGTCTGGCACGGCAGTCGAGGCCTGGCGCGGCGCGGCGGGGCAAGGCAGGGCTAGGCGTGGCGAGGCAGTCAAGGCATGGCCCGGCGGGGACTGGCAAGGTGTGGCGGGGCCAGGCGAGGCAGGCGAGGCATGGTTTGGCGGTGCCGGGCTTGGCGCGGTGAGGCAGGGCCAAACAACGAAGGCCAAAGGAGACAAGATGATCTACCAACCAAAGAAGAGCAGTCGAATCAGTAAGGAGGCGGCGCAAGTTATCGGGGAGCGTATCGCCATAATGGCACAGGGCGCCCCGATCCGCCCCGAGGATGTGGTCGATGATGCGAGGCCCGAGTCGTCGCCGACGCATCCCTTTTTCGAGTGGGATGACCAGGTTGCAGCCGAAAAGTACCGTCTCGAACAGGCGCAATACTACCTGCGCAACATCGAAATCATCCGCGAGGATGCCGCCCCCATTCGAGCTTTCCACGTAGTTACGATCACTGAAAATGAGGAGGCGGCGCGGGGTTACGTAACGCTAGATACGGTGCTATCCGACGCCGAGCTTCTTTCACAAGTAATCGAAGAGGAACGGCAACGGCTTGAGGCCATCGCGCACAACTTGGCGCAGTATCAGGCTCTTGCCCCCATCGTGAACGGCCCGCTACAGACCACGATCACGATGCTCAGGGAGCTACAACTTGCTGAAGTGGTGGGGGCCTAACCATGTTCCGTCCCGGCGATGGCGCGGCGCTCACCGAATCGTGGCCCAAGTCGGCCATCGTGGCCGCCGTGTGCACGATCAACGAGACTCACGCGGCCAACGAGGCCAGAGCCCGCGCCATCGCCCTGATGGACCAAGTGGCCATGGAGAGGGAATGGTTACGCGCGCTCAAGGACATGCTCGCCGATCTAGGGTATGAGTCGGGGACTGAGGAATAGAGGCCAACCATGCCCGAACAGCTTTCGCTCTTTGACAACACCCTAGCTCAGCGCGAGGCAACCCGCGCCTGGATGGAACAGCGGGACCGCGCCTTCCGCGAGGAGATGGACCGCATCCGGCGCGAGGCCGACGAGCGGCGCTGTGAGCGCTACAACCTCATTCTCTGCCCGGAGTGCCATGGGGAGTACACCGTTGATGACCCGGGGGATGGGCGGCACAAGTGCGCGCGCTGCGATGGGCATCGGTTTCTACACAAGGATGGCCGAAAGCTCACCAACCAACAATCCGTTGCTGTGTTCTTTGGCGATGACATGCCCACGTTCTAGGAGGAATCACCATGGAAACACCCGCTACCTACACCACCACCACATTGATCACGAGTGCCGGGGAATTGCTCAGTCAGATTCAGACCATCATCGACGAACGCGACGCCTACAAGGCCAAGTGCGCGCGGCAGGGCGCTATCATCGCCAAGCTGGCCGACATGATGGGCGAGTTGCAGGCGTTCATCGATGAGGCGCCCCAGGAGGCCATGACTGCGCCCGAGGCCGACCGTTGGGATGGCAATGCCCGCCCCGACGATGCCCTGATCGCTCAGTGGGCTGAGGAGTACGACGCCGGCACGAGCTGCAAGGACATCGCCAAGCGCTACGGGGTGGCCAAGTATCGCATCGCCGGCTACATCTCGCAGTATCGCCGGCGGCAACGCGCCGCTGAGCCGGAGCCGGAGACCCCCGACGATGATGAGTTGAGCGACGCCGACATTTCCGACGACACCGTCGCCGAGTGGGTGCGGCTCATGGACGATCACCACCGCACCGCAGAGTGGATCGCAGACCGTTGGGGCCTCGACCCCTACTATGTCCGGGGCCGCATCCGCCAGTGGCGTGAGGAGCACGGCGAGACGTTGGAGGCAGCGTAGCCATGTTCAACGCAGAGGCAGAGTTGGACAAAGAGCAGTGCCGGCGCGAGGCGGCGGTGGTCGAGGCGGCGCGGGAGTACGTTGCGAGGCAACGCGCGGTCAAGGCCGTTGAGGCATACGAGAGGGGCCGTAGCAGTCGGGCGTATCTGGACGCATACTTTGTGTACGCCACGGCGAGCACTGCGCTCATCGCCGCCGTCGATTCCCTCGAGGAGCTGATCGGCCCCCTCCAGGAGCCCCAACCATGATCGTCACCGAGTTTCGCGTTGCCGGCACGACGCGCGGCGAGAGCCCGGCCGGCGCCATCGCTCACGCCATCCGCCGCGGCGACGGTATCGACCTGGTGACCTATGGCCTGCGGCAGGTGGGCATCGCCGCGCAGGCCGTGGCCTTGACGCGCGAGTTCCTGCTCGACGACGGGGTGGGGTTGAGCGTCGAGATCCAGCAGACACAGATCGTATTCGGGCCGTTGGAGCGGCGCTACGGCGTGCGCATCACGTTGCGGCCCACGGCGCTGTACGGTGAGGGTCTAGAGTTACGGGCCGCGCAGGCATGATACCATGATGGGAACGCCATGACAGACACATCCGCCCTCCTGCGGCGCCTCTTTTTCTACCAGTCCGGCCACCACGCGGAACAGTGGCGGACGAAGGATGGGCGCGTGGGGTACTCGCCGGCGTGTGATAATAGGTTTAGCGAGGCGTGCAAGGCGCGTGGCTTTCGTTGCGCCGACTGTCCCGAGCGTTCCCCCACGCGCCTCACCGATGAACGCCTGGCCGACCATCTGGCGGGCCGCATCACGTTGGGCGCCTATCAGCTACGCGACGACGGCACGGCGGGGTGGCTGTGCCTCGACGTGGACGCGGATGAGGACTCGGAGCACGCCCGCGACAACGTCAAGCGCCTGACGACGCTGCTGGCGGCCAAGTGCGCGCAGATCGGGCTGCCGGTAGCCACCGAGTTTACCGGCAACAAGGGCTTCCACCTGTGGGCCTTTGTGCCCGACGGCGCGCCGGCCAGGGACCTGCGGCGCTTGGGGCTGTGGATCGTGGACGCCGTCGAGGGGGATGAGGGCGAGTTCGCTGGCCTTCACGTCGAGGTGTTCCCCAAGCAGGACGCGCTCGACGCGAGCCCAACCACAGGTTTGGCCGACCCCTACGGCAACCTCGTGAAGGTGCCCCTCTCGCGCCACAAGAAAACGAATCATCGCTGTGTGTTCGTTGCCGCCGATTGGAAGCCCTACCCTGACCAGAGCGAGTACCTGGCCGACGTCGAGACGGTGACGGCCCAGGACATCGCGGCAATCCTCGACGAATGGGTGCCGGAGGAAGAGGAGCCGCCCAAGGCCGCGACTACCACGCCGGGCAAGGGGCGGCTGGCACACTCGACCCGCGACTTTATGGCCAAGGGCGCCGGGGAGGGCGAACGCAACGACCGGCTGTTCCGCGCCGCGGCGGACATGGCCGGCAACGGCTACGCTGAGACTGAGGTCGTCGCCGCGCTGCTGGATGTGGCGTTGGCCTCGGGCCTCGATGAGAAAGAGGCGCTGACCACCATCGAGAGCGCTTGCTCGAAGCAGCGCAACCCATCGGTGCCTGTGACGGTCGAGGATCAGGATCACTACCTGCTGGTCGACGGCGGCATCATCCACATGCGCGCCAAGCCGATCTATGGCCGGGGCGGGCGCGTCGGCACAGACTGGGTTCCCAGCCAGGTCACCAATTTCAGCGCCGAGTTTGCGCGTGAGATCGTCGAGATAGACGGCGATGAGCATACCTCGGTGTACCAGATCGTGGGCCAGGCGCCCGACCGGCGCTTTGCCCTCGAGATCGACGGCGAGGCGTTTCGCGACGAACGCAAGTGCCGCGGGCTGGTAGGGGCCTCGGCGGGGGCGCGGGCCATCATCTTTTCGCCGCGCCACCTGCCGCTGGCCATCCAGTCGCTGTCAAACGGCTTTCAGGTCGAGACGCGCTACCTGTCAACGGGGTGGCAGAACGTCGAGGGGGCGTTGACGTTTCTCACCCCCGGCGCGGCGCCGGAGCTGTGCGATGTGGAGGCCGAGTGCCGGCGCTACAGCGTGCGGCCCGGCGATGTCGCCGCGGGGCTCGACGCCCTGCTCAACGGCCTGCTGGAGGCGTTCAGCCACGCCGTCACCTATCCGGCGGTGGCCCATGCCTTCCTTGCGCCGCTCTACCGCTGGATTCGCTCGGCCAAGCGCTACGCCCTGCACCTGGTCGGCGAGACGGGCTCGCTCAAGACATCCTACGCTTGCGCGCTGTTGGGGCTGTACGGACCCGAGTTCGCCAATGAGGAGCCCACCGAGAAATGGGGCAGCACCTGGAAAAAGATCGAGGTCCTGGGCCACCAGGCGAAAGACGTGCTGTTTCTGGTCGACGACTATAAGCCGCGCTACGTGCGGCTCGGCGATTTCACACAGCTGATCCAAAACTACTCCGAGTCGCGCGGGCGGGGCCGGCTCAACCGCGACGCGTCGATCCAGGGGACGAAATGGATCCGGGGGGCATTGATTACCACCGGTGAGGACCTGCCTGAGGGGGAGTCCAGCGTCATGTCGCGCATGCTGGTCCTGCGCCTGACGCGGCCCGTGGGCGCCAACGACGCCCTGTCCTACGCCCAGGAGCGCGCCGCGCACCTCAACGCCGTGATGGACGCCTACACGCGCTGGCTGGCCGAGACGATGGTGGGGGCTGAGGCGCAGGTCGACGGCTGGCTCACCGAGTGGCGCGACCGCTACATCCAGCTCTGCCCCAAGTCGGCGACGAATCCCGGCCGTATTGCGAGCAACGTCGCCCAGAACCGTTTCGCTTTCGATACGTTGGGCAAGTTCCTCGTGGCACAGGGGGCCTGGACGCCGGCGGAGCATGCAGCGCGCCTGGCCGAGTACGACGCCATCGCCGAGGCGTTGATCGTCGAGATGGCGGAGCGCGTCGGCCAGGAAAAGGCGAGCAACGCCTACCTCATGGCGATTCGGGCGCTCATCGAGTCGGGTGAGATGCCGCTGCTGGACAAGACCAAGCGAGAGCCCGATCACGCCGGCGGCTTTCTCGGTTGGGGCGATGACGACTTTGTCTACCTCCTACCCGACGTGGCCTACCAGGCGGCAGAGCGCTGGCACCGCGCCATGGGGGGCTCGTTGGGGTTCACCCGCCGCGCCGTCGAGGAGCAGCTGGTCGACGACGGCGCCATCGACGTGAGCGACGAATCGGGACGGCGACGCACCACCAAGAGCCTGCGAGTGGGCACTCAGAACGCCGGCTGGCGCGTCGTGCGCGTGCTCAAGCTCTATCGCTCGGCGCTGGACGTCGCCGGCCAGGAGACGGTCGAGCAAGAGGAGATACCTTTCTAACATGATAGGAATACTAAGCCATGTAACCCTGTGTAACCCTGTAACCCGCTGTTTGTAGAGTTAGATCTTTGCAAAACGCGTTTTGCTGTAACCCAAAAAAGCGGGTTACACGGGTTACACAGAGGGTAAAAAGGCCGTTTTTCCTTTTGCTGTAACCCGAAAAAGCGGGTTACACGGGTTACACAGAGCGATGCGTGCGCTGATTGTATGCTGTAACCCAAAATAGCGGGTTACACGGGTTACACGGGCTCCGAAAGGGCGAAATAGCGGGTTACACGGGTTACACAGAATGAGGAGGGGATCATGGCCGAGCCAGTCTACATCACCAAGGCGCATGCGGCGCTTGATGAGGCCTACGAGGCGTGGGCGGCAACGTGGGGGCCTACCGATGGCCTCCATGCCCTGCCCCAGGCCATCCAGCTCGAAGCGCGCATTGCCAACGGCAAGGAATATATCGAGGCGCACCCCGGCGACGGCCAGGCGCGACGCCACCTCGCACAGCTCCGGCGGCAGTTGGCCAAGGCGGTGGAGGACCCCGCCGACCGGCGGCGGTGCGCGCGGTTTCGTGAGGCGGAGGAAAAGTTCAGGTACTACGAGGCGCGGTATCTGGCGTTGGTGCGCGGGGAGAGAAAGGACGTGGCGGCGTGACCACCCCCGCCCAGGCCGCGGCTCGCCGGCGCTACATGGAGCGGTGGGCGCCCATGACCGACATCCCCGAGGTGCGGCGGACGTTCGTTGACCCTGACCTCGTGGGGCGGCGGCTCTACCATCGCGGCTTGGGCGTTATCCTGGCCTACCAGTATTCGTTCAGCTGTGACGTCGACCTGGACGGCGAGACCGTCCACGCCGGCACGGTGGTCAGGGTCCGGCCAGGGCTGGGCATTGCCGTGGGCGGACAGTGGGCCTACTGGGCCAAGCATCTATCCATCATCGTACCCAAGGGGGAGGGCCATGCCGAGGCTCGCAGCGCGAAAGGACGCCAACCACGATGAGATTGCAGACACTTTCCGTCGCTGTGGCTGGGGCTGGAAAGACACCTATCAGCTCGGCCTCGGCTTTGGCGATGGGGTGGCGTGTCGCCCGTGGGTGAACGTGATCGTCGAGTGTAAGGCGGACGGGGGACGGCTGACCAGGGCGGAGCGCGAGTTTCACCAGACGTGGATGGGGCCGCTCGAGATCGTGGGGTCGATAGATGACGCGCTGAGGGTAATCACCAAGTACGCCCGACCAGACTGGTATCTCCGTTGACCAAGGTTGACTATAACCATCGCACTCAGGGGAGGCCTCGCTGTGCCGAAACCGACGGTCAAAAAGGCGTGCCGGCTGGTGGACATGCAGTGGCTGCTTCGCGAGGCGTGGCTAACGACGGCGCAATTGGCGCTGTTGTATGGGGTATCGCAGCGGGCGATCCAGCGAGATCTGGAAGACCTACAGGATGAGCCGATTCGGGCGCCGGTGGTAGACGATGGCGGGCGGATACCGAGGTATCATATCATCAGGGGGAGGGGGGAGTGATGGCCGACGACGTGACGCTGCTGCCGTGCAAGTGTGGAACGCGGCCCGAGGTAAGCCAGGAGCCGTACACGCGCCGCGTGGCGATCTTTTGCGCCGGTTGCGGTGAGGTAACGCGCTACTATGACACCGCGTCCGAGGCATACGATGCCTGGAACGAGGCCCGCCGCAACGATGCTGTCGCTGAGCGAGACGCGCGCATCGCGGCGTTGGAGGCCGAGCTTGCCGCCCTCAAGGCGCGGCGGTGCGAGACGTGCAAGCACTGGAGCCGCATCTACGACTGCGACTTTGGCTTCTGCGGATTCTGGACAGACGACCGTAGCATCTGGCACACCTACGACGATGAGCGGTGTCGCAACTGGCAAGGAGAGGAGGCCACCGATGCCGAGAGTTGACGATGGGTCTCTCGCCACCAACTCGGACGCGGCGATGTGGCGGCAGGATCACGACGCGGCCATCCGCTACATCGAGGCGCTGCTGGAGGAGAGGGAGACGTGGGCGGGGGTGATCGCTATAGCGACAGAAGGCCACGACCCCGAGCTTTGGGAGAGCTACGCAGATGATGCGTGTTTCGAGTGGTGCAATGGCGACATAGAGGACTTGTGCCGCGCCATCGCCGCCGCGCTCAAGGAGGGGAACACCGATGGCTGAGTACAAGCCGTACACGAAAGAGGAGCGGGAGCGCCTTGTCGCCTCTATGGAACGATGGAACATGCTCGGGCAAGACAGGGTGATTGAGGTTTTCGCTGGCGCCGTTGTAATAGAAGTGCGCCGCTACGAGGCCACCGTTGCCGCCCTGGAGGCCGAGGTCACTGAGGCCAAGGACAACTACCAGACGATGCTTGATACCGCCTGCCAGGAAGTCAAGAAACGCCAGGAACTTGAGGCCGAGCTTGCCCGCCTGCGCCCGCTGGCCGAGGTGGGCGAGGCGGTGGAGGGGATGGAGTTGGGTGACGGGCTTTTCCGCGAGGGTGAGCACGAATGGCGCGTACGCAGTGACCTGGAGTACGAGACGAGCAACTGGGAAATTGTGGACAATGCCCCGACACCCCTGGCGGCCTTCGAGGCGATGAAGCAAAAACGCGCCAAGTATGAAGCGGCTGTAGCGCGTGCCGACGACGCCGCCCTGCGCGCCGCGAAGGGGGAGGCCGATGCTCACTACCCCTGATCTCCTCGTTCGCGGCCTTGATCTACCGGCGCTGCCCAAGCCACCAGTCGAGGTGCCCGCCGGCACGCGCTGTGCCATGACAGGTGTTGAGATTGCGGTGGGATACCCCATCCTCGCGCTGGTCTCCGACGCCACGGCGGAGTACCTCGACACGTTTCGCGGCAACCCCGGCGGTTACCTGTGCGAGGCGGCGGCGCGCGCGTTCAAGGCGCAGCGCCAGACCTCGCGCAACGCCATGATCTTTGCCGACGGCACCTCGTATCAGCCGTTCATCGCCCGCGCCTCGGCGGACAAAGACCCCGACCGGCCCTGCTGGAGCGACCTCGTGCGCGAGGTGTGGCCGGAGCGCTCTGGCCAGGAGTGCTACATCATGCTCACCACCGACATGAAAAAGCGCCTCTGGCCGCGGGCGCGGGTGGGGGTGTTGGGCAGCGCCACGGCACTGTACCTCTACGACAGCGGCCTGGCGTCGGCGGGTGTGCGGCTCATCGATTGGCCGGCGCTGCTGGAATGCCTCGACCTCGTTGAGGCGGTGTATACGGCGGGGTTCGTCAAGGACCGCATTCGTATGGGGCTGTGGTCCTATCACAAGAAGGTCCAGGAGGTGGGGGTCGGGCAAACGCGGGAGTGGGAGGGGGCGCTGCGGGCGTGGCGCCAACGGGCGGAGTTTGACGTTGCCTTGCTCATCGCACAAAAACGGGAGGAACAATGATCGAGGTCTATCCGCACCGCGTGGACTATGAGTTGCTGCTGACGGCCCAAACGGCCGTATCGCACCACGACCCGGCGGTACAGGACGATTCCAACGTCCAATCGTTCAATCGCCAGAAGCAGATCGTCTGTCAGCCCGAGACGCTGGCAGCCGTGAATCAGGAGGTGATCGATCGGTGTGTCGCGGCACACCCCGTACCCATCGACATTGCCGACATCTGCCGCGACCTGACGTTCCCCGAGTTCGTCGGCGTGGTACTCGTGCGCACCTTTCTCGACGCCTACAACCGCGGTGAGGGGACGGGGGTCTTTGAGGGCATGGAGCGCTACTCGCGTCTCGAGGCCCGGCTGCGCCACGGGGCCATCGCCTCGGCGACGCTGCGCCGGTTGTGGGATCGGCTGTGCGACAGTCTCCAGGTGCCCATCCATGGCGGTGACGACGACCTGCCACTGCTGGACCTCCTCACTCTGCCGGCCATCGTGCAGCAGTCGGTGCTGCGCGCGCTCGTGCAGGACTATCGCTCGATTGTGGCCATTGCCCGGCTGTGGCACACGACGGCCAAACTGGAGAGTGAGGAGTATGCCCAGGCCGCCGGACGGATGGCGATGGTCCAGCCGAAGCAAACGCTGAGCTTTGCGCCCATGGACGCGCGCGAGGTCAGTGCGGTGATCGCCGAGGTGCCTACCGTGTCCACCAACAGCTTGCGCCACCAGATGGTACGCGAGCCGGGATGGCTGCGGCTGTTCGGCCTGTTGGGGCTGCGCGGGGCGGCGCCGGGTCAGGGGCCGGTGCCCGCCGGTGTCGAGGCGATGTTCTACAACGGCGGCAACATCGAGTCGGGCGCTAAGCAGCCATCGTCGACGTTCGGCCTGGCCCACGCCATTCGCCAGGCCTACCCGCTACTCGACCTGGTCGGCGGGGTGACGGACTCGTTTGACGTCGGCGAGAGCCGGCTACAGATGGCCGCCTGGCTGGTATGCCGAGAGAACGCGGCGGCGCTGGCCGGCACCCCGGCGGCGGACCTACCCGCGGCGCAGCTCTCCATCTATGACATGATGGACAGCGTTACCATGACGCGCCACGCCGGCCAGGTGGGCGAGGGGCAGATGATCCTCAGCTTTGAGACGCTGTGCGCCGGCGCGCAGGTGTTCGCGCGGCTCAGCCTGACGCCGCACACCGACCCGCGCACCCACGGGGCGCTCGTGGACGCCGTGGAGGCGTGGCGCAGCGATGACGGCACCATCGGCGGCGGCGCGGCGCGAGGGTTCGGTCACTGTGTGGCGGAGTGGCTGCGGCGTCACGATGAGGCGGACAGGTATCGCCAGGCGTATCTCGAGGATGTCGCGGCGCGGTCCGACGAGCTGCGCGAGGGGTTGGTGACGGGCACGCTCTGCAGCAAGAGCGTGGTGGTGACGTGAGGGCCATCGAGCGGGCGGGGTATCTGGCGCATAGCCAGACCCCCGCCTACCAACGCCGCCTCGACCGCGCGCGGGAGACGATTGCCGAGGGGTTGCGCGTCTGTCGGCGTCCGTTTGTTGGTTTCTCCGCCGGCAAGGACTCGGGCGTGCTGCTCGACCTGGTGCTAGAGCAGTGGTCAGACGCCGAGGCGCAGACGCTCACCGGCGGGGAGACACGCATCCTCTACCGCAATATCGATGAGGTGCTGTGTTGGTGGCGGGAGCGCTATCCTCGGCTGCGCCTCACTGAGGTGCATATCGACCGGGTGTTCACCGAGGCATGGAAGGACGCCACGTGGCAGGAGCAGTACGACACGTTTATCGATGAGTGGGAGCGGATGCTGTGGACGACGGCGGCGTGGGACGGGGTGTTCCTCGGGCTGCGCGCCGACGAGTCGAACAAGCGACGGCTCTCGCTGCGCCACCGTGACGGGTGCGGACTGGCGATCCATCGCTATGCGGCGGACCGGAATAGCGTGGCGGCCAACGGCTACCGCATCTGCCCGCTCGACCGCTGGAGCACCGAGGATGTGGCCGCCTACACCGTGCTCCACGATCTGCCGCTGCTGGAGCCCTACCAGGTCGGTGGCTTTGAGGAGCGCACGCACCTGCGCACGGGGCGCACGTCGCTGTGGATGGGGCAACTCGCCGAGCTACGCCGGCGCGATCCGGCGGGGTACAACCGGCTCGTCGCGCGATTCCCGGAGCTAAAACAATGGACGTGAACGTCGGTATCATCACGGTCGAGCCGCGGCGAGAAGAGTGTGCGCGCACGGTTGCCTCGTGGCAGACGGCTGGCGTCGAGCCGCGCGTGTTTGTCCAGCCAGCGGACTGGCCGCTGAACCAACGCTCGCATGGTCGGTGGTACCGCCGTGTGCTGGCGATGCTCATCCCCGGGCACCGCCACGTCGTAGTCTGTGAAGATGACGTGGATGTCGCGCCGCGTCTGCGCCGTTGGTGGCCGCGGGTGCTGCTGGCTAGGGGGATCGTCACGCTGTATCTGCCGGGCCGGAGCCACTACCCGGCGGCGGCATGGCGGGCCGATCTGCGCCGCGGGCCGGAGGTGTACCCCGTGATCGGCCAGCGCACCTGGTACGGCTCGCAGTGCATCGTCTATACCGCAGAGATTGCCGCGGAGCTATGCACCTTGCCGGAGCCTGACGGCCTTGATGGCGCGGGTTTCGATACCGTGTTGCGCACCTGGCTAACTGAGACGGGCAGGCAGCTATATACGGTGTTTCCTAACCTGGCCCAACACCGCGCGCCGCGTTCGGTAATCAGCGCGCGCTATCAGGCGCATCGCAGCATCTCGTTTGATTTGCTGAGGAGGGAACCATGATCGAGTATCCGGCCTTGGCACCTTACGTTGAACGCTACGCCAACCTGTCCATGGAGCCGCTGGTCATTCGGCTCTACCTGAAACAAGCCTCGCAGCTCGCGGGCTATGATCCTCTCATGCTCGACGGGCTCCTGGCGCGTTGTGTTGTCGACCAGGCGCTCGGCTGGGAGCGGTTGCCCGACCTCCACGACGACGGCTATGCGCTGCCCGTGCCGCTCAAGTGCCTATGGCGCGACGCGCGGGGCTATCCACTCTGGGCGGCGACGCCGTTCTATCCCGCCAATGGCGCCGAGGGCGACGTGCAGTACTGGCACAAACGCCAGCAGTCGGGGCGCTTCACGGGGACGAAACGCGGCACGTTCAACATCCTCTCAACCAAGGGGCGCTGGATGGAGCGGCGCGTGCCGACGCCGACCGTCGTGGCGGAGCACTGGACGGCGACGTGCATCGGCAACGCGCGCGAGATCGCCAACCTCCTGGAACCGTTGCGTTACGTGGGCAAGCGGCGGGGCGCGGGGTTCGGCGCCGTGCACCACTGGGAGATCGAGCCCGCCGAGGCGTTCGGCCTGGTGCGCGATGGGCGGCTCCTGCGCCCCATGCCGGCCATGGCCATCGAGCTGCTGAGCCCGCACATGCCCGAGGTCGCGCCGGCGCCGGTGGGTTGGACCCCGCCGCAATGGCATCCGCCGCTGTGGGCGCCGGGATGGTGGCCGGGGACGGCGGTCAGTACGGATTGGTTCGCCGCGGCGGGGACACTCCAAGATCCGTAACCTGACGCGACGCTAAACGTCGCGGTGCCATGCTAGGCTCCAGTTGGATGACTGGGGCCTTTTTCATTGTGGGGGAGATTCGTGGCGCTCACGCGCAGGCAAACGGCGTTTGTCGAGCACTACCTGCAGTGTCGCGTGGCATCGGAAGCGGCGCGACGTGCGGGGTATTCGGTGCGTTCGGCCAAGGAGCTGGGCCGGCGCCTGATGGCCAAGCCAGAGGTTACGGCCGAGATCGAGGCGCGCTTTGCCGAGACGACGCAAGCCACCACTGAGGAGGTGCTCCAACGGCTGGCGGCGCAAGCGCGGGGCGATATCGGCGTGTTCTTTGAGGTGGTCGAGTTCTGGACAACGGAAGAGCCGCTGCCCACCTATGAGATCGTGCGCACCAAGATTGCCCCAGACGAGGACGGCAACGCGGTTCCCCACTACCTCCTGCGCCGCGTTCAGCTCAACACCGCCAGACTCGCCGACCCCCAGTTCTCGCCCCTCATCAAAAAGTTCGTCGACAGCCCCAAGAACGGGCTTTCGTTGGAGCTGTACGACGCGCAGTCGGCGCTGCAGCTGCTGGGCAAGAGCCTCGGGCTGTTCAAGGACGGCGCCGGCGTCAACGTCGAGGTCAACTTTGACTTGGACAGCTGGAAACGCCAACGCGAAGAGCGGCGTCAGGAGCTGGCCGACGTCGAGGAACCGGACGACCTAGAGCCGGTCGAGGACGACGAATGTGCGCCTCCAGACGGCTAAGGCCGACTTTCTCGAATTCATCGACTTGGAGACGGCCAGCGGCATCCCCGGCGCACGATGGGAGCCGTTTCAGCTCCGGTACCTGAACAACCAAACGCGATGGGGCATCGACGTCAAGTCGCGGCAGATTGCCTGGTCATTCACCGCCGCGCTCGACGCGGTGATCGACGGCATCCTGGAGAAAGACACCGCGCACATCTTTGTCAGTATCAATCAGGACGAAGCGCGGGAAAAGATCCGCTACGCGCGGGCCATCATCGAGGCCATCGATCCGCCGGTGAGGCCGCGGCTGATCCGCGATAGCCAGACAGAGCTAGAGTTTGACAACGGCTCACGACTAATCAGCCACCCATGCCGGCCACCGCGCGGCAAGCCTCGGGCCAGGATCTACCTGGATGAGATGGCCCATTACCCGGAAGGGATGGACCGGGAGATCTACCGGGCGGCGCTGCCGGCCACCGTCAAGGGCGACGGCTATATCAGGATCGGCAGCAGTCCCCTTGGTGCCCGCGGGCTGTTCTGGGAGATCGTCACCGAGAGCCTTCGCAGGTATCCGGGGTACAGCGGCCACCGCCGCTACATCCCGTGGTGGCAGGTCCGGGCGCTGTGTAAGGACGTCAAGGCGGCGGCAAGCGTCGCCCCGGCGATGCCCACGGCGGAGCGCGTTTACCAACTCGGCACGCCGGCGCTGGTGGACATCTTTGAGAATATGTTTCTCGAAGATTTCCAACAGGAATACGAATGCGCCTGGGTCGATGAGGCGACGGCGTGGATCTCGTGGGAGCTGATACGCGCCAACCAGGACGGTGAGCACCGCTGGTGGCACATCACGAATCCGGGTGAGGCGGTGGCCTTGATTCCGGTGCTGCAGGAGGCGATACGGCGCGGCGACATCGAGCGGGTGCTGGCCGGCGGCATCGACGTGGGCCGGCACAGAGACCTTACCGAGTTCGCCATCGTCGGGCGGGCGCCGACGGGCCACATGCCGCTCAGGGTAATGGTGAGCCTGGACCGGGTGCCCTTCGATGACCAACGCGATTGCCTGGCAGCGATGATTCGCCAGCTGCCGTTCACCAAGGTACTGATCGACCGCAACGGCATCGGCATGCAGCTGGCCGAGCAATTGGAGCGCAGCACGGGCAAAGCGCAGGGCGTTGACTTTACGAATCCGAGCAAGGAGCTGTGGGCCGTCGAGACGCGGCTGCAATTCGAGCGCCGCAAGGTGCCCCTCCCACTCGATAGGGATCTAAGTTATCAGATCCACGCCATCAAAAAGACGATCACGGCGGCGCGGCACAACGTGTTTGACGCCGAGCGCAACAAAGAGCACCACGCCGACAAATTCTGGGCCCTGGCCCTGGCCCTCTCGGCGAGCGGCGGGGGCTCATCCTGGAGCGTGCAAGAGTACTAATGACCATCAATTACACCGAGGTCGCGCGACTCGCCTACCTCACCTGGCTGGCGTCCGAGGATGCCGCCGAGGAGAGTTGGGTGCGCACGCTGCGCGACTATGCCGGCGGCGCCCATCCGGTGTACCTCACCGAGCGCCAGCAGCAGTTCATTGGGCTAAAGGGCAAGGACGCCGCCCATCTCTACGCCCACAACCTGTGCAGCCTGGTCATCGCCACGGTGGTCGAGCGGTTGGGGGTGACGGGCTTTGCGCCCAAGGGGGCCAGGCGCGGCGAGAGGATCGAATCGCCGTTCATCGAGGCGGTCGACGAGTGGTGGGAAGCCAACCGCATGGACGCCGGCGAGGACGAGCTATACGAGGCGGCGCTGCGCGACGGCGAGGCCTACATCATCGTCGACTGGCAGGATGGCCAACCGTACTGGGCCGTCAACTATCGTTTCGACGGCACGCAAGGTGTCAAGCTCCATGAGGATCCTTCGACAGGCAGGCCGGTGTTCGCCTCCAAGCGCTGGCAGACCTACGACCCGTTGGAGCCGCGCAACTCGGGCCTGACGCGCATGACGCTCTATTTCCCCGACCGCGTGGAAAAGTACATCCAGCGGCGCGAGGGCGACCCCATCGACAACAAGGTCGACGGCGAGCTGATGCGCCTCAACTGGCGGACATGGCGCGACCGCGATGACGAGCCCTGGCCGCTGCCGTGGGTGGACTCGGGCGGTGAGCCGCTGGGGCTGGCGGTGATCGCCTTCCGCAACCCGGGCGGGTCAGAGATCGGCGACGTCGTCGCGCTGCAAGACGCGCTGAATAAATCGGATCTCGACCTGGTCGCCGCGCAGGACGCCGCGGGGTTCCGCATCCTCTACGTGAGCGGGGTAGAGGCGGACTTTGACAAGGACGGCAACGAAAAGGTGCTCACCGTCGAGCCCTCGCGGTTGGTGCGCCTCACCGACGCCCAGGCGCGTCTCGGCGCCATCGATCCCGCCGACCTGACGCGCATGATCGCCACCTGCACCTATTGGATCGAATCGATTGGGGCGCAGAGCCGCACGCCGCACTACCTGTTGCACGCCCAGACCGGCGACCAGCCGAGCGGCGAGAGCCTCAAGCAGCAAGAGACGGGGCTGGTCGACAAGTCGCGGCGCAAGCAAAAGATCTTTGGCAACGCCTGGGAGGATGTGCTCTACCTCTCGCGCAAGCTGCACGACCTGTACGGCGATGGCGAGCTGCCCGAGGAACGCATTCAAACGCAGTGGCGGTCGGTGCGCAGCCGGGACGAACGCGAGGTGTGGGACGTGGCGCAGGCCAAGCAGGCCGCCGGCGTGGACCAGGAGACGACCTGGATCGAGGCGGGGTACGACGCCGACCAGGTGCAGCTCATCAAGGACCGCAAAGAGGCCGAGCGGCAAGCGCAGGGCAACCTTGGTGAGCTGCTGTTGCGCGGGTTTGAGCAAGGTCAGATGTAACGGGAGAGACTAGATGAAACCGATCATCGACTTTTTCGCGGCACTGCTGGCCGCGCATGGCGGCCTCAAGGTCGAGGGCGTGGCGGGGGGCGTGGCCGTGCCGGTGAAAACATCGGCGGTCGACCTCGTCACGGCCACGGTAACCATTGATGCCGGCGAAGCGCTGTCCAGCGCCGCGAATCTCTCGGCCCTCGGCACGCCGGTGGCCATCATCACTGACGATGCCTGGGATACGCAGTCCATGACGTTTCAGGGCAGCGTCGACGGGGAGACATACGCCGACCTGCGCAGTACGGGCACCGAGGTGACCATCGCCGGCGTCGTGGCAGAGAGTATGGAGCCGCTGGACCCGCTTCAGTTCCTGGCGTGTCGCTATCTCAAAGTGCGCAGCGGCACAGCGGCCTCGGCGGCGAATCAGGTGGATGCCACGACGGTGACCGTTGTGTGTAGGCCGATGTAGCGATGGTCCCGCCGATCATCGCCATCACGGAAGCGCTACGCAACGAGCACCTGCGGCAGGTCGACCAGGTGGTCAAGCGCCTTATCGAGGCCTACGGCATGCTCTACCGCAAGCTCGGCGCGCAGCAAGCAGCGCTTGTGGCAGAGCTAGAGACGTTGGCCGAGGGGGGCGCCGGCAAACGCGCCTACCTGCGCCGGGTCGAGGCGCTACTGCAGCAGATCGAGGCTGAGGTAGGGCGCTACGCCATCTACGCCGACCAGGAGATCCAGCGGGCGGCGCGCGAGGCCATCGACCTGGGGCTCAAGCACGCGGCGCGCGAGGTACAGCTGTCGTTTCCGCAGTGGGCGCAGGCGCGGATTATGGGCGCCTTCAACCGGCTCCCGGTGGCCGCCATCGAGGCGATGCTAGGATTCCTCGGCGACCAGTCGCCGCTCCATACGAGCCTCGTGGACCAGTTCGGGCGCGAGGTGGCCAAAAGGATCGGTGACAAGCTCGTCGAGGGCATCGCCCTCGGCTACAACCCGCGCAAGGTGGCCTACGCGCTCGTACGCGAGGGGTTGGGCGAGGGGTTGACCTGGTCGATGACGACGGCGCGCACGGCGCAGCTGTGGGCCTACCGCGAGGCGCAGCGGGCCTCGGACGTGGCCAACAGCCACATCGTCCAGGGCTGGGTGTGGGTGGCGGCCAAGGACTCACGAGTATGTCTCTCGTGCTTGGCGATGGACGGCACGGAGCACCGGCCCGAGGAGGTGCTCAATGACCACCACAACGGCAGGTGTGCGCGAGTGGTAAAGACGATCACTTTGCCAGGCGCGGCGCCGCTGCAGTACCCGACGGGATACGAGTGGTTTACAGGGCTACCCGAGGCGCGGCAGCGGGCACAGATGGGCAGCGCCATGTACGACGCCTGGAAGGCGGGCAAGTTCCAGTTCAAGGACCTGTCGGTGCCGTATGAGGACAAGGTATACGGCGAGATGTTGCGCGCGGCGTCGCTCAAGGACCTGTTGGGGGACGCGGCGAAGGAATACTACCGGAAGGCAGCATAGTAGTAGGGATTACACCACGCCCGACGGGGCGGCAAAAACGCGGGAGGCGGCATGTTGACGTGGGCAGATCGGTGGATGTTGGGCAGGTTCTTCTTTGCGCCGGACGATGGCAACGGCGGCGACGGCGGGGGCGATACGGGCGACGGCACCGGGGGCGACGCCAGCGATGGCGGGAGCCCGAACGCCGGCATCACGTTCACGCCGGAACAGCAGGCGCACATCGACAAGATCGTCGGTGAGGCGCGCAAGGCCGGTCGCAGCAAGGCGCAGCAGGAGGCGGATGCCGAGAAAAAGCGGCTCGCCGACGAGGCGGAGCGCAAGCGCCTCGAGGATGAGAAGCAGTTCAAGGAGCTGGCCGATCAGCGCCAGAAAGAGCTGGACGCGGCCAAAGCGGAGCTGGAGGCGGAGCGCGGCAAGGTACGGCGGTTCACTCTCGAGGGGGCGTTCCGGCGCGAGACGGCGGCGCAAAAGCTCCAGTTTGCCAACGAGCAAGCGGCGGCGGACGCCTTTGCACTGTTGGACCTCAGCGAGGTCGAGGTGGGCGATGACGGTCAGGTGGCGGCCATGGCGGGGCTGGTCAAGGGGCTGGCCAAGACGCGGCCCTACCTGTTCGGCCAGGCCAAGCCGGCCAGCGGCGGCACCAACGCCGACGATGGGCGTGGGGACGGCCCTCCGCCCAACGATGAGGCGCGGAAAGAGGAAATCAAGCGGCGGTACCGCATCTCGTAGCGGAACCGACTTAGGCCCGAACAGGGCACAGGAGTAACGGATCATGGCAGACGTGACGATCAGCGCGGCGGACATCCGCCCGCTTCCCGGGTGCATCATCCGGCGTTTTACGGCCGGCGGCGTGATTGGCGTGGGGCAGCCGGTGTATGTGAGCGCCAACGACACGGTCAAGGCCACGGACGGCAGCGCAGTAGCTACCGCGGCCTGCATCGGCGTGCTGGTGGCCGTGGGCGGCGCTTCGCCGGCGTCGCGCATCGCGGCGGCCTCGGGCGACCCGGTCGACGTGGTGCTGTTCGGCCCGGTGGCGGGGTACTCGACGAATATGGCGGCAGGCGCCTATTTCTACGTCGACGACGACGAGGGAGTCATCTCGACGGCTGCGGGCACCAAGTCCACCATCATCGGCGTTGGCCTGTCGGGCAGCGTGATGCTGGTGCGCGTGACGCCGGTGGGTCTGGCCTAATCGATCCAAGCCAACGCTTGGTCAGTAACTAGCGCGCTCTAGCCGGAACACTCCGGGGAGCCGCGGGGAGAAACGAATCATGGCAACGCTGGGCATCAACGATCTGAAGCAGTACGCCCTCCCCACCTACTGGGACGCCGGCGCAATCTCTTTGGTCAAGCTGGCGTCGGGGGAGACGTACGAGCAGTTTATCAGTGACGTGGCGCAGGCGCTGGCGATGCAGAACGCCGCGTTGCTGCAGGACCCGCTCATGGGCATCCTCATTGGCACGACCGATGAGATGGCCATTGAGTACCGCGTCGGTGTATCCAACGGGTTCCAGGACCACACCGAATACGGCCGGCCTGACCAGAAGCGCGCCGGCACGACCGGCCACATGCTGGCCATCGAGGAACGCGACCGCGGCCTCGGCTGGACGTGGGATTTCCTGCGCAAGGCGCGCCGCATCCAGCTCGACGCCGACATCGCCGACGCCATGAAGGATGTGCGTGACGACTGGCGCCGGCGCATCCTGCAGCGGCTGTTCAAGAGCTCCTACACCGCGGTGGGCAGTGGGCGCTCGATGCCACTGGCCGATGGCGGCGCGGCGGACGCCAGCTTTATCCCGGTGAACATGCCGGATAGGGCGTCGGCCTTCGACGCGACGCATACGCACCTGCTGTGTCTCAACGGCATTACCCAGGCCAACCTGGAGACGGCGGTCGGGCACCTCTGGGAGCACGGCCACGACGCGCCGTACGATCTGGTAGTGGCGCAGCTTGACATCGGTTCCTGGACCGACGCTACGGCGCTTCCCGGCTATGTGCCGCGGCCCGATCCGCTGATCCGCTACGGCACGACCCAGGACCTGGCCAACGTCGGCCCCGACGTCATCGGCGTCATCGAAACCGACTATGGCTCGGTGCGGTTGCACGCCAATGCGCGCATCCCCACCACCTACTGGACGGTGTTCAAGAGCTACGGCGCCATGGATCAGCGCAACCCGATGATCGTGCGCTACGATCCGGCGTTTGGCGTTGGCGCGGTGCTGCTGGCCGGCGACCACATCCGCGAGTACCCCCTGGAAAACGCCATGCTGTTCAGCGCGTGGGGGGCGAACATTGCGGACAGGACGGCGGCTGTGGTGGTCGAGAACGACAACGACAGTACGTACGGCGACCCGACCATCGCCTAGACGATGCGCCGAGCATAGCGGGGGAGGCGGGCTAACCCCCGTCTCCCCTCGGGAGAACACAGATGAAAGACACGAATCGCGGTTGGGCGCGCACGGCGATAGTGCTGGTCACGGTGCTGGCGGGCTTGCTGCTGGCGACGGCGCCCATCGTTGCGGCGAGTCCATGGATGGAGGTGCGCTTCCTGCGGGTGCTGGTCAACGGCATTTTCGACGGCGACTTGACGGTCGGCGACGACCTGACGGTGACCGACGACGCCACGATCACCGGCGACGCCGCGGTGGGCGGCACGCTCGGGGTGACCGGCGCCAGCACGTTGTCGAGCACGCTGGAGGTGACCGGCGTCTCGACGTTGGGCGTCATCTCGCAGGCGGTAAACACCGAGAACGTCATGCTGCCGAGCGTCGTGGCGGCCTCGGTGGACATCGACAACGACTCCTCGCCGGCAACGCTGTTTACCATCGGCGACGGCGAGGTGTGGGCGGTGACGGCGTGTTTCGCCAACGTGCTGGAGGACTTTGGCACCGGCGTAAGCGATGACGCGGTGTTCACCGTCGGCGACGGCACGACGGCGAACCTGTTCCTCGACCTGGTAGACGCCGAGCTACAAGCGGCGGACGATGACGGCGGCGCCGCGGGATGGCAGGGCCTCACCGAGAGCACCCAGGGCGCGGGGCTCGACGTGGCCTCCGGCTCGCCGCTGGTCATCATGGCGCCGGACGGCGATGACCTGAACCTCGTGGCCACCTTTTCCGGCACGGAGCTGGTCGGTGACGGCACCGAGGCGGCGGACATCACCGTGTACATGGTCTACTGGAGGCTGCAGTAATGGCCGGGCCGCGCACGCAAGAGGCGGCCTATCTGCGCATGATCCTCGAGGAGCTGCAGGCCATCCGCAAGCTCCTCGAGGGCCAAGGCACGCCCGCCAGCAAGGCGCCGGTCAATCGCGCGCCGCGACGGCGCAAGGCGGCCCAGGAGTAGACCATGACCTACAGCTACGACCTCAGCTCTGACGACGCGGCGACGGTGCGCATCAGCAAAGTGCGGCTGCTGATTCCCGACAACGTCGAGGCGACGGCGGCGCTGCAGGACGATGAGATCGGCTACTTTCTCGCCGAGCGCGGCAACGTCATCAAGGCTGCCGCGGCCGACTGCTGCATGTGGTTGGCGCGCAAGTACGCACAGCAGGCGAGTTTCCAGGCCGACGGGCTGCGGGTCGAATACGGCCAGCGGGCGCAGACCTACGCCGAGCGGGCCAGGGAGCTGAGGGCACAGCTCGACGGCGGCATAGGCAGCGTAGCGATGGAGCGCGCCGACGGCTTTGCGGATGAGGCGAGTGACGGCGAGTACGACAGCCGCACCGTGTACCTAAAGGTGTAGTCATGTCACTGCTATCTGACGCCACGCTTGCCCAGATGCGCGCCGCCCAAGCGCTCGCCTTACCCGACACGGCGACGCGCACGCGCAAAACGTACGTCTCTGACGGCATGGGCGGGCAGACCATGTCAGAGAGCACCGCGACCTATGCGGTGCGCGATTCGCCGACTACCGGGCGCGAGTTGGAGATTGCCGGGCGCATCACGAGCGCCGTGACGCGGACGCTCACGTTTCCACATGACGCGGATGTGGTGGCCGACGATGAAGTGACAATCAATGGCCGGGGGCGGCAGGTTATCGCGGTGCTACAGGGCGGCGCCTGGCAGACGGCGCTGCGGGTGCTGGCGGTGGAAGCGTAACACAGGAGGGGAGAGGGATGAATCGTCGCGGGTTCTTGCGGGGGGTGCTCAGTGTGGTGGCGGCGTCAGTGGCGGCAAAGGTGGCGCCGAAGCGGCCAGTCGCCGAGCCGGTCATGGGCGTTGGGCGGGGTTCGTTGCTTGTGATGGATAACTTGGGCATATGCAACGCCGACGCGGTGCTGCCCGAGTACGTTGGAGGCGAGGCGGCGGGGCTGTTCGCGCATGACCCCACGCGCGTCGTTTTCCATGGCGACACAGTCATTGAGGGTGATCTTGAGGTCAACGGCACACTGACGGTACGCGGGACGGTGACGGTACATGACAGCGATGCGTTCTTTGACCAACTCGTAACCGGCATCGAGCGCAGCGGCGACATGCTACAGGATCACTGGCACGTATGCCAGGAGTTCATGGCGGACCCCGACACTATTATCCGGCGACAGGCGGCGGCATGGCGGGGGAAGGGGGCATGATGCCCAAGTCAGGGGACTTTGTCGAAATCGTCTCGACGGGCAAGCCCCAAGAGACCAAGGTTATCGTCGCCGGTGAGGACATTGCGAATCAGGTCTCAGGCGTCAGGATCGACCTTGACCCCGTTCTCACCAAGGTGACGCTTGTCATTGAGGGATACTCGCCGGTCGTGGTCCGCGGCTTCCTAGTGCCCGAGGCGGACATGAAGGCGTTCCAGGAGTGGAAGAGCCAGCAGGGGAACGGATGGCCTAGATGAAACGCACCACCCACGTCTGCCCGGTTCCCGGCGGCTGGATCGTCCAGCACAGCACGCGGCTTCAGGCGTTCTGGTGGGATTGGCGCCATTACGGTCTGGGCATCGCCATCCACAATGCGCTGTGGCAGTGGGTGCATCGACGCGACCGGTGGGTGAGGAGCGGGTAATGCCCAACGAAACCGAGATCGTCCTGGAGTACACGCATTTCGGCGAGATCGGCCAGCAGATGGCGCGGGAGATCGACGTCGTGTGCGAAAACACGGCACTCGACATCCAGGCCAGGGCGCAGATGGCGATTATGAATCCGCCGAAATCGGGACGCATCTATCGGCGCGGCAACGTGGCGCACCAAGCCTCACGCCGCGGCGAGGCTCCGGCTACGGACACCGGCAATCTTGTCAACAGCGCCTACACCAAGAAGCTCGGCGACTCGGACTATGAGACGGGCTTTACCGCCGAGTACGCGGCGGCTTTGGAGTTCGGCACGGCCAAGATCGAGCCCCGGCCCTACCTACGCCCGGCGGTCGAGGCGGTGCGCAAGGCGTTCATCGACGCCATCAAGCGCATCGTGGAGCGATAATGGCAGACCCCACGAAAGCCCTGGAATCGGCCATCTACGCCAAGCTGGCCACCGACGCGACGCTGGCGGCGCTGCTGCCCGGCGTCGAGCGGCTGGTCACGGTGTCGGATGCCACGGGCGGCACGTTTACCCTGACCTACGGCGGCAAAGAGACGGCGGCCATCGCCCATGACGCGGCGGCGGCGACGGTCCAGGCGGCGCTCGTGGCGCTGGCGAGCGTGGGCGCTGGCAGGGTGAGCGTATCGGGCAACGCCGGCGGGCCGTGGACGATCACCTTTGCGCCGGGGATGGTGGGGGGCCTCACCGCTGATACGGCGCTGCTGGAGGGCACGGGCGCGGCGCTGAGCATCGCGCAGCGGGCGTCGGTACATAACACCATCGCGCCGGCGGACACGGCCTATCCCTACGCCGTCTTTCAGCTGGTCGGAGGCCCTCCGCCGCACAACGCCCTGGGGCAACGCGCCTACTGGGAGTACCTCTACCAGTGCCGCGTGCTCGACGAGGGGCCGAGCAAGGCGACGATCCTCCAGGCGCTCTCGCGCATCGACGCGCTACTGGAGCGGGCCAGCCTCACGGTGACGGGCGCGGCGGTGAAGGCGATTCTACGCGATGCGCCGCTGCCGGCCATGTCCGAGGTCGAGGCGGGGACGGTGTACCAGCAGGTGGGGGCGAGTTGGCGGTTCTGGGTACAGGAGACGTAGATGGGCACTTTTTACCACGGGACAGCAGCGCGGTTCTACTACCACACATTCGACATGTCGGGCTATGCGGAGCAGGTCGAGCAGCAGCTCTCGCGCTCCCTGGCCGAGTACCGGCCTCTCAGTGGCACGGCTGTGCGGCGCCTGGGGGGCCACCGTGACGCCCGGATCACACTCACCGGCGGCGCGCTGGACACGAGCGTGGGCGCCAACGACGCCTTCGCCTGGGCGCGGCTGGCAGAGGACACGGAACGCGTGTGGGCCTTCCTGCCGTACGGCGACGCTGTGGGGCGGGCGTGCTACTGCGGCCAGGCGGTGGGCGAGAATCAGCAGCGCGTGGCTGGCGATGACATTGTGCGGCTGCCGGTGGCGATGCTGAGCACCGAGGACATCGACCGTTGCGTTATCCTCCGGGCGCTGGCCGCGGGCGGCACCTCTCCGGGGGCGACGCATGACGGCGGCGCGGCCTCGGCGACCGGCGGCGCGGCCTACCTGATGTGCACGGTCATTTCGGGCGTGGCCGCTGAGCTGACGGTGACGTTTGAGGATAGCGCCAACGGCGCCGATTGGGACACGCTCGTGGCCATGACGGCACTGACCGCGGTGGGCAGCGAGCGTAAAGAGGTTGTAGGCGCGGTTCGGCAATACCTGCGGGTGAGTTGGACGCTGACGGGCACCGACCCGGCGGCAACCTGGTTCGCCGCGTTCGGGCGGCGGTAGAAAAGAGGAGACATGGCA
>Ga0209613_1000421_pt1 | contig 49541 bp, 34 predicted proteins | sample BioC13SIPDNA_2_FD_185747 | JGI IMG/M metagenome (GOLD analysis project Ga0209613, IMG submission 185747) | Anaerobic biogas reactor microbial communites from Washington, USA - Biogas_R2_A C13 SIP DNA (SPAdes) (version 2) | ecosystem: Engineered > Bioreactor > Anaerobic > Unclassified | place...
TACACGGCCCGAGGCTTCCGCAACTTCGAGAACTTCAAGAACGCCATCTACTTCCATTGCGGCGACCTCGACCTGGCACCCCAACCCACTTAAATCCCGGAAGAGCCCGGATCTTTTACTTTCCCCACATGTCTTGTGCCTCCACGATGCATCCCGACGAGTCGCCGGAAGAGCGCGAGCGAGCGAGGCAGTACATTCTCCGGCAATTCGACCAATTGCCGCAGCGATGGCTCTCCTGGATCTTGCGTTGTTGCCTGCCGCCGCTTCGCCGCTGGATCGCGGATCGAGTTCGTGGCTATTACGCCCGCAAGATTCGCGTCACCTGTCCGTTGCGCGTATTGTCCGACGTGATCCGCGAGAACAACGTGGAGCAGATCGATCTGCTGAAGCTGGACGCGGAGCGAAGCGAGTTGGATATCCTGGCCGGTCTCGTCGAGTCTGACTGGGAGAGAATTCGTCAGGCCGTCGTCGAGGTGCACGAGGGCGACGCTGCCGTTCAGCAGGTTCGTCAGTTGTTTCTCGATCGCGGATTTCACGTGGCGGTGGATCGCAATCCCCACTTCTCCAACATCTTCATGCTGTACGCCATCCGCCAGGCCGGATCCGGGTAGGTTGCCCCGGGCGGCATCATCTGTTCAAAGCCCCCCCCCAGGGCCGCTGGGCATTCGCCCAACAGTTCTTGTCCGCCTGCTTCGGATTTGATCTTCATATTTCGCGTTCCCTGGGTGAGGCATGAATCCGCACCAACTCGCGGAAGATGTTGACACACAAGCACTTAGGCGTCGATGAACTGCAACCAGCCGAACGAATGCCGAGCACAATCCGCAGGGCGATACGGTTTCCCGGCCCGCTTTCGCGGGGTTTGGGCAGAGTTCGTAGACTGTATCGTGTGACCTTGACAACCTGAAAGGAACGGCCCGGACGCTGAGAGAAACCCGGACGACAGTTGACACGATGAAAACCTTGAATCAGAATTGTTGAGAAGTTTGCCCCACGTGCGGTGTCGGTCTGTCCGATGTCGTTCTGTTCTGGGCCGAGGGGGATCTCTTGTGACTGTTTCCATCCGAAATCGCGTTCCTTGCGATCTGGAGTGCTGTGAGGCTTCCGTGTACTCCCAGAACGGAGAAGACGGCGTTCTGCGCGAGATCTTCCGGCGGATCGGGGCGACGAACAGGTACTTCGTCGAGTTTGGCGTGGGGCCGGAGGGAAGAGAGCGGAATACCCGGTTGCTTGAGCAGCGGTACGGCTGGACCGGGCTGCTGATGGATTGTTGTGCGCCGGTCGGCCATCCGCGGGTCCGCCGTGAGATGATCACGGCCGAGAACATCGACGATCTGTTTGTCAAGCATGAGGTCCCGGAGGACTTCGATCTGCTTTCGATCGACATCGACGGCAACGACTACTGGGTGTGGAAGGCTCTGCACACTCGATATCGTCCCCGCGTGCTGCTGATGGAATACAATTCGGCGATTGCGGGTGATGAATCCAAGACGATTGCATACGACCCGGGTTTTCGCTGGTCCGGCACCGACTACTTTGGCGCCAGTCTTTTGGCGCTCGAGAGGCTGAGTCGGACAAAAGGGTACACCCTGGTCTACTGTGAGGTCCGGGGCATCAACGCCTTTTTCATTCGCAGCGACGTTTGTCCATACGTCGAACGGCCTTTCGAAGAGATTTGGCGGCCCGCCGATTACACCCGCGGCAAGTACCTTGGCCTCGCACGTTTCTTCTGGCCGCGGGGCGTGGGCCACCGCCCCGACCAGCAACGCCGAATGATCGATGTTTGAATGAAGTCGGCCGAAGAATGGGTTGGCGAACAAGTGATCAGGACGCGACTGACGAAGAGCTTGGTCTATGGTTGCCTGCGGCTCCGCAACTGGCGGCGAACGCTGTTTTCTCACCACCGCCCGCCCGCGGATATCCCAGGTGCATTGCGAGATGCCTTCACTCTGGGCGGCGAGATCCCGGTTCTGAAGTCCTACTGGAACGATGTGAATTCGCGTCCTCTGAAATGGACCCCGCGGTCCTTCGGGTGGAGCCCTGCAAAAGCAGCCAGGAAGGCTTGCCGTTACTACGGGGAGACCGACACTTGCCTTTACGAGGCCCTGGAGCGTTACGGCATCCGCGACCGAGAGGTCGTCGTCGTCGGTTCGGAAATGCCCTGGTACGAGTGTATCTGTTCCCTCTACGGCGCGCGGATCACCACGATCGAATATCGTCCGATCGACTGTCGCATCTCCGGCCTGACTGTTTTAACGCCTGAACAGTATGCGCGCGAGCCGAAGGAATTCGACGTGGCCGTTTCAATCTCTTCTCTCGAGCATGACGGTCTGGGCCGCTACGGGGACCCGATCAATCCCCGCGGAGATCTCGAAGCCATGCAGAAGCTGAAGAGACTGCTCAAGCCTGACGGCTTGCTGCTCCTGGCGGTGCCGGTCGGCCGCGACGCCCTGGTCTGGAATGCGCATCGCATCTATGGCAGGAAACGGCTGCCGCTCCTGCTGGACGGCTGGGAAACGCTGGCGGCATTCGGATTTCGCGACGATCTCTTCGATAAACCGCTGGGGGACTGCGAGAGTCAGCCGGTGTTTGTGCTAAGACCGCGAGAACGATTTGCGTAACCAAACCGATGGTGTGCCCCGCCCATGGATCTTCCTCCCGCCTTGATGCCGCCCCTGACCGACAATGCCTGGCTCGTCCTGGCCCTGGCCGAGGTCACCGCGCGGCCCCTCGAGGAGGTACGGCGGATTCTGGCCTCAGTGCAGCGTGCACCGCAGCGCGTGCTGGCCACCGAACTTCGGGAGTTGGGGATCAGACCGTATGTCTACACGCCCGAGTTGGAGGCATACTACCAACAGACCGACACGTATCTGTTCGGCGGCGTTGTCTGGAATCGTGACCGGTACAAGGTCAGAATGCGTCAGTGGATCGGCGAATACCTCGCCCGCGGCTCGGCCGGAAGTCGCCGGGTGCTGACCATTGGGGACGGCGTGGGCGTTGACAGCTTGTACCTGACCCAGTGCGGCCACCGCGTTGCCTGCTTTGAACCCTCCGACCGTTGCCGGCGATTTGCCCGGAAGCTGTTTGACCACTGCGGGCAGAGGCTTCAAGTCGTCGGCTCTCTTCAGGAAATTGCCGCGGGTTCCTGTGATGTGGTGCTGTGCCTGGACGTTCTGGAGCACGTGCCGGACCCGCTTGGCATGGTGGCCGACTTCGCCCGCTGCCTGTGCGACGGGGGGCTGCTGGTAGTTCATGCTCCGTTCTACTTCGTGTCGCCGGCCAACCCGACGCACTTGGACTGCAATCGCCGATTCAGCGGCGACCTGAGACGCTTGTACGGTTCACAAGGTTTTCAGTTGCGCGACGGGCGCAGGAACTGGGACCCGCTGATCCTGGAGAAAACACCGCCCGGCGGCGTCGCCCGGACGCCGGCTCGTGCGAGCCGGATCGCCGAACTGCGTCTCATGGGCTGGCTGTTCGCCGTCGGCCGGTACTGGTGTGCCCCCCACAATCTGGCCGCTTCTCTCGCCGTCGGTCGCGGCGATCGGAAATGGTTGCAGGGCCTGGACGCGTTGCCGGACTCATGAATGCCGAGACCCATACCATGGCCTCATCCTTGGATATCTGCCGGCCACGGGCCAACGAGCCTTTGCCCGCGACGTCGCTGACGTTCTTCGCCATGCCCAAGGCGTTTTGCGGACATGTGGGATGCATTCAGCGCAACGCCATCGAGAGCTGGACCCGGCTGCAACCGCGGCCTCAGGTGCTGCTGTTCGGCGACGACGACGGCGTGGCGGAGACGGCCGGCGAGCTGGGGCTGCAGCACACGGCTGCGGTGGGAAGGAATGAGTACGGCACGCCCCTGATGGACGACATGTTCCGGATCGCGCACCAGCTCGCCACCAGCCGTACGCTGGTCTACATCAACTCCGACATCATCCTGTTGGAGGACTTTTCGCAGGCTATCGCGCGTCTGGACGCTGCGATTCCCGGTCCGTTCTTGCTGATTGGCCGCCGCACGGACGTGGATGTCTTTGATCCTTTGGACTTCTGTTGCTTCGACTGGCCGCAACGGTTGTCGGCGACGGTTTCGCGAATCGGCACTCTCGCCCCGCGGGTCTGCAAGGATTACTTCGTGTTCCGCAAGCCGCTGTTCGCCGAGATTCCGCCGTTTGCGATCGGACGGGCGGCATTCGACAACTGGCTCGTATTCCACGCGCGGCAGCAGGGGATTCCGGTGATCGACGGCACCCGCGTCATTCGGGCCATCCACCAGAATCACGATCACCGGCACGTTTCGGGGGGGCGAGGCCATGCCTACTTGAAGGGCGAGGAGGCCAAACGCAATTGCGAGTTGGCCGGTGGAATGCGCCTGATCAAGGGGTCGACGACGACCTGGGTGCTGACGCCGCGCCGCCTCCGGCGCCGCCTCATTCCCAGCGACTTGCTCCAGTTCGGGTTCGATATGCCGCGATTCCTCCTGCTGGTCGGCGAGTTGTTCGGTTGGAGAGACGAGTTTCAGGATCCCCGTTGAGGCAGGTTTCTCTGCTGAGGTGAAGTGTGGAAGGCATCGATTATCTCGTCCTGACTGCCGCCAATTCGTCCCAGGCGAGCGGATACCGCCGGCACCTGGCGGACCGAAAACGGGACGGGCAACTTGCGGGAGTTGCGCAGTGCTGGGTGATCGCCGACCCGAACACGAATCGTCTCGGATCCGGCGGGGCAACGCTCGTTGCCTTGCTGCGAATCGTTGAGGATCTTGCACGCAGGCAAACATCGACGTCCGACTTCGTGGAACTCCTCAGCGGGCAGCGGATGATCGTGATTCACTCAGGCGGCGAGTCGCGAAGACTTGGTGTTTATGCTTCCGAGGGCAAGATATTCGCACCGTTGCCCTGTCAAGCAGGTCCGGAGAACCGACCCGCGACACTCTTCGACCTCATCCTCGGCAACCTGAGGAGGCTGCAGCCGCCCCGGGAAGGGCACCTGCTGATTGCGTCAGGCGACGCCCTCCTTTCCTGGGAAGGCTCGCCGCCAAACCTCGGGAAGGGGGACGTCGTCGGCCTGTTCTTTCCCGGTACGCCTTCGCTCGGGGCGCGGCACGGCGTGTTCAGGCTCGCGCTCGACGGCCATGTGGTCGACTACCAACAGAAACCCGATGCGGGCGATTCGCGCAGGCAGCGGACCGCGGCGGCTTCCGAGGTGGCCTTTATCGACTCGGGCATCGTGAGTTTCCGCCCCTCGGTGTGCGCGCAGTTGCTGTCGATGGCAGGGGCAAGGCTGAGACGAGGGAGAGTCGAGCAGAGCGGGGGACTGCTGCATGACCTGATTTCGGGAAGATGCCCCGGAGTTGATCTGTATCGCGAAATCCTCGTGGCGATGTCGCCGCGTCACAACAGGACCAGCTATCTGCTGGAAATGGAGCAGGCCGGAGTATTGGCGCACGGTGACCGCGTTCAACGGCGCAGGCTTTCGGGCTTGTTCAGCGCGATTCACGGGAATCGGCTTCAGGCGGAATCGCTCCCCTGCTGCGATTTCCTGCACCTGGACACGATCGACGATCTGCTGGACAGCGTCACGACGCTGAACCGAACCGGACAACGGCATGGATTTCGGAATCTCCACAGAGCGCTGGTCCGCGGACAACGCGTGCACAATGAAGCCGTTGTCTACAACAGCGTGATTGATGCGGAATCGGTTCAACTGGGACAGCGCGTGTTCATCGAGTCGTCGCATATCCGCGGCAAATCCGTGTCTCTTCCCGGTCGCAACGTGGTGGTAGGTTGGCCGCGGGAGGCAGGCTTTCGATTGGCGCTGCCGGAGAACTGGTCGCTTGTCTGCCTGCCGGTTCGCGGCAAGAAATGGGCCGCAATGGCCTTTGGCGGCGAAGACGACTTCAAGACCCCGCGGCAGGACGGAGGGAGCTTCGGCAATGCTCCGATGGATGAGTTCCTCGGGATGCACCATATTCCCCCGGAACGAATATGGACCCGCAACCATATGCCGGAGACGCTCCACAACGCCAAGCTATGGACGATCGGCACGATCGAGGAGGCGCTGCGCGGCGTTCTGTGGATGTGCCGAACGGAGGGCAAGGAGGCTTCGCATCGCCCGGATGGATGGTTGGAATCGAGGCGGGTGTGCGCGGCGCATCTGATGAGGATTGTGGACCACAGCCGGATTATTGATGGGCGAGCCGAGATTCAACGGCTCGTGGAAATCGAACAGATTGGAGCACGGCTTGCGGATGAACCCCGACTTGCGGCGAGCCGGATCGTGGATCAGATCCGCGGCAGAAAGGAGGCATGCAACGCCGTGGCCCAACTCAACGGTTTGCTATCGCCCTCCACCGCACCGCTGGTCCGAGCGAGAGCAGCCAAGCTGGTGGAATCCATTGGGAAGAAGTTCCCTGCCGCGTTTCGCGGCCTGATGCACGTCTCGGAAAAACAACTCTCGCGCGTGGCGTTCGACGCCATCGCCGAAGCCGTCCAGCGGCAGATCGCCACAGCCGAATCGCCCCGCGAAGCGGCAATTCTCCCCGATCAGGTTTGTTGGGCGACGTGTCCCGCTCGGCTCGATCTGGCCGGTGGCTGGTCGGACACGCCGCCGATCTGCACCGAGTTGGGAGGCGCAGTGGTCAACTCGGCCATCATGCTGAACGGTCAGTATCCGATTCAGGTCATCGCCAAGCTGTCGGACGAACCGAAGATTGCGCTGTCGAGCATTGACCTGGGACATCGGATCGAGATTACCGATGCGCAGAGCGCGCTCGAATACCGAGAACCCGGAGATTGGGCCGCCTTGCCGAAAGCCGCCCTTGTACTCTCCGGAATATGTCCCCGCACGCCCAAACAGAGTCTCAAGTCCTGCCTGAAGACGCTGGGCGGCGGACTGGAGTTGACTCTGTTCAGCGCACTGCCGAAGGGCTCCGGATTGGGGACCAGCTCGATTCTCGGAGCTGCCGTACTGGCTTGCCTCGCAAGGGTGGTCGGCGAACCTGTTGGTCGTGAGGCGCTCATCGCACGAACGTCTGTCCTGGAGCAGATGCTCACCACCGGCGGCGGCTGGCAAGATCAGGTCGGCGGCATCACTCATGGAACGAAGCTGGCCCAGACCGCCCCTGGCCCCGAGCAGATTCCGAGCATCCGCTGGACAGGCCTGGACATGTCGGCGGACCCGGAGTTTGCCTCGCGAGTACTGCTCTATTTCACGGGTCAGACGCGGCTCGCCAAGAACATCCTCCAGAACATTGTCGGCCGCTACCTGGCCCGCGATTCCGACGCCCTGCGGATCATTGATCAATTGAAAGACGAAGCTGCCCGAATGAAAGAATCACTCGACCGAGGCGACCTATCCGCGTTTGCAGCCGGAGTCGACCGGTACTGGGAACTGAAGAAGGGGCTGGATCCGGGTGCGACGAATGACTCGATCGAGCGGATTCTTGCGAGAGTCGACAAGTATCTTGTGGGGAAGGTCTTGCCCGGGGCCGGCGGTGGCGGGTTCATCTTCATGGTTGCACGCGACCGGGAGGCGGCCCAGAAGGTGCGGCAGCTACTGAATGCGTCACCTCCAAATCCCCACGCGCGCTTCTTCGACTTTGAGGTCGACCACCAAGGGCTGCACGTAACGGTGCTTTAGTGACTCGCCTCCCGGCTTCTGCTGCAAATGAGTCAGTTTTTGGCGACTCGGCCTTGGTCTGAGGAGGAACCTCGCTGGAGCCCTGTTCCTCGATTTGTGCGTATAATGCACACGTGTTCTTGTGAAGTTCGGGTCGCGGGCTTGACCCGCGTTCGGTCAGAGACAATAAGGCAGGCGGACGAAAAAAATCTACCAGTTAGACGCACAAATGGGGCTGGACGGTCGATGAGAGTGCGAAACCTCACGCAGCCTCAAGCATCACCGGGGGTACCTCATTGTTTCGCACTCTCATCGACCGTTCAGCTCCATTTTGCCGTGCCTGTAGGCAAACAATATGCACAAACGTAGGATAGGAAAAAGGTGTAGACATGTGGAGCGGCAAGTCCGTTGTCCATGCCAAGTGCGATTCTGCTCCACATGTCTACGCCTTTTTCCCATCCTAGAGCGTCTAACTGGTAGATTTTTTTCGTCCGCCTGCCTAACCTCCTGAATCGCCGCCCGTGGAGATCATCGGCAGGGTTAGTACCGACCAAGGTGCGGTTACCGGAGCAAATCGATCGTGAAACCTCAGCCCATCATCCAATGCCGCCACGTCACCAAGCTCTACCACAAGGGCGGCGCCGACATCCACCCCTTGGACGACCTCAATCTGACCATCGCCCCAGGCGATTTCGTCGCCCTCATGGGCCCCTCCGGATCCGGCAAAACCACCCTCCTCAATCTCCTCGGCGGCCTCGACACGCCGACCTCGGGCGAGGTTATCGTCTGCGGGCAGAATCTCGGCCAGCTCAGCTCCCGCCAGCTCGCCCGCTGGCGTTCCGATCATGTCGCCTACGTCTTCCAGGCCTACAACCTGCTCCCCGTCCTGACCGCCTACCAGAACGTGGAATTGCCCCTGACGCTGGTCCCTCTGAGCCGCCGCCAGCGGCGCGAGCATGTGCTCAAGGCCTTGGAAATCGTCGGCCTCCGCGACCGTATGAACCACCGCCCCGACGAGCTCTCCGGCGGTCAGGAACAGCGTGTCGCCATCGCCCGAGCCCTGGCCTCCGACCCCGTCATCCTCCTGGCCGACGAACCGACCGGCGACTTGGACGCCCATTCGGCCGAGGAAATCATGGCGCTCCTCGTCGCCCTGAACCGCGACTATGGCAAGACGATCATCATCGTCACTCACGACCCGAAAGTCGCCCACATGGCCCACCGGCAACTGCACCTCGAGAAAGGCGTGCTCGCCAAGGACCTCGACGTGCTGAATCAACGGACCTGACGCCATGCGGCTCCTCCTCCTCAATCTTCTCCGCAAACCCCTTCGTACCCTGCTGACCGTTTTCGGCATCGGTGTGGCCCTCTTCCTGTTCGCCTTCCTCGAAGCCGTCCTCACGTCGTTCCAGGCAGGGGTGAACATGTCCGACGCCTCCCGGCTCGTTGTCCAGCACAAGGAATCCATCGTCTTTCAGTTGCCCATGTCGTATCGCTCGCTGATTGCGCAAACCGAGGGCGTGACCGGCGTGGCGGCCGCCGTGTGGTTCGGCGCCCTGTCGCAGGAGCCGGGCCCCGACGGCAAGAAGCGGGAGGAGTTCTTCGCGAACTTCGCCACCGACATCGAGAACTACCTTGCCCTCTATCCTGAAATCGAGATTCCGCCCGACCAGCTTCACGACCTGTTGAACGACCAGATGGGCTGCGTGCTTGGTGCGAAGATTGCCGAGCGTCTGAACAAGAAAGTGGGCGACCGGCTCGTGTTGCGCAGCACAATCTGGGCCCAGAAGAACGGTTCCTCGATCTGGGAGTTCAACGTCCGCGCTCTGTACACGAGCGACTCCCCGACGTTCGACCAGACGATGATGTACTTTCCGATCAAGCGTTTCGATGAGGCTCGCCAGTTTGGACGCGGCTCGGTGGGGCTGTACATCCTTGGCATCACCGATCCGGCCCGCTCTGCCGAGATTGCCGCCGCTATCGATTCCCGGTTTGCTAACAGCCCCTACGAAACCCGCACCATGTCGGAGAAGGCCTTTAATCTGGAATTCATCGGAATGATCGGCAACTTCGAACTCCTGCTGCGTTCCATCGGCAGTGCCATTGTCCTGACCATGCTGCTGGTCTCCGCCAATACCATGATGATGAGCGCCCGTGAACGCACCCGCGAGATGGGCATTCTCAAAGCCATCGGCTTCACCGACGGGCACGTCTTCCTCCTCCTCATCGGGGAGGCCCTGGCAATCTCGCTGCTCGGCGCCCTGGCGGGCGTGGCCCCCGCGTGGCTTCTGGCCAACGTTCTGCACTTCAATCCCAAACCCGACTTCTTCCCGGTTTTCTACCTGCCCGGCGAGTCGGTCTTCGCCGCGACCGGGCTGGCTGTGCTGACGGGTTTCTCGAGCGGGATCGTCCCCGCAATCACTGGAATGCGGCTCAAGGCCACGGAGGCGCTTCGCAGCGTGTGACCATGGCCATCCCCTTCCTCTACAGCCTGCGCAGCATCGCCGTCCGAAAGGGTTCTTCCGCCATGGCCGTCGGCGGCATTGCCCTGGTCGTGGTCGTTCTCGTCACGCTCCTTTCCCTCGCCGCCGGCTTCCAGAGAGCGGTCATGACTTCGGGCAGTCCTCAGAACGTCATCGTCCTCCGCAAGGGCGCCGACGCGGAGCTCCAGAGCCAGGTCATGCGCGAGACGGCCCGAATCATCAGCGAACTGCCCATGGTCGCCCAGGAGGATGGGCGCCCGCTGGTGACTTTCGAAAGCGTCATCCTTCTTGCCCAGCCCAAGCAGGGCGGAGGCGAGACGAACATCACCGTCCGCGGCGGACCGCCCCAGGCCCGCTCGGTCCACACGGAAGTCCGCCTCACCCAAGGCCGCTGGCATAGCCCCGGCTCCAATGAGGCCGTCGTCGGCGTCGGCCTGGCGCGGAGACTCCGCAACGTCAGCCTCGGCCAGACCATCACCGTGGGACGCAACACCTGGTGCATCGTCGGCCTGTTCGAGGCCGGAGGCAGCTCGCTGGAATCGGAACTCTGGATGGACGGCGATCTCCTCCAGGGCACGTTCCGCCGCGGCGCCATCTTTCAGTCCGTGTTGTTCCGCGCCGTCGGCAGCGCCCGCCAGGCCGCAGAACAACTCAACGCCCTCGCGGAAACCGATCTTCGCCTCCGCACGGTGCAGGCCCTGACGGAAAAGGAGTATTACGAAAAGCAGGCCAAGCTGATGGCCGACCTGATCACCATCCTCGGCGGCATCCTCACGTCGATCATGTCGATCGGCGCGATCGCCGGCGCCATGAACACCATGTACGCCGCCGTCAGCCAGCGCAAACGCGAGATCGGCTGCCTGCTGGCCATCGGCTTCACCCCCGAGGCCGTTTGGCTGGCCTTCATGGTGGAATCGCTCGCCCTGGCCGCAATCGGGGCGGTGCTGGGCTGCGCGGTGTCGCTGCTCTTCAACGGGATGAAGACGGGCATGACGAACTGGGCCACGTTCTCCGAGACGGCCTTCGAGTTCCACGTCACCGCGCAGATCCTCGTCACCGCCGCCATCCTGGCTCTGCTCATGGGCTTCATCGGCGGCGTCCTCCCCGCCGTCCGCGCCGCCCGCATGAAGGTGGTCGACGCTCTCCGGCGAGCTTGATTCTGGCGAGTTTCGGCGTCTGCTGCCATGCATTCGCAGGGAATGTGGCCTTGCTGCGAGCCCAAGGAATTCGACAAGGGAATGGACGACAAGCGAATTGTGGTTCATCCGGCATAAGCAGCCACCTGGGGGCTTGAGCCCAGCCATTTATAGGCAGCACTGCTAGCAGTGCATTCGTGTGTGTTGGTAATGCAGCAGTATTCGGTTAAGGTGTCATCTTACTTGAAGTTAGGACAATCGAGGAGATGACACGATGGTTTTGAATGGCGTTTTCGATCGTTTCGCCAAAAAGGCGCCGGTGAGTGTGATGGTCCGAGCAATGATGGAAAACGTGCTGAAAGCCGATTCTCTCGATTCCATTTTCGAGGAGAACGCGGAGCAACAGTATTCCGGCGATCTCCTGTTCTCCACCGTGGCGGAGATCATGGGCTTGGTCGTGTGTCAGGTATTTCCGTCAGTGAATGCAGTCTACGTCGACCGGAAGGAGAAGATTGGAGTCACCATCAAGTCGGTTTACGACAAGTTGAAGGGCATCGAACCGGGCGTATCCCGTGCCATGGTGCGGGATACGGCAACGCAAATGCGAGCCATCCGCGATAAGATCGGGCGGGTTTCGAAGCCTCCTTTGGCCGGCTACCGGACCAGGATTGTCGACGGCAATCACTTGCGTCGGACCGATCGGCGGATCGGTGAACTGCGTGACATGAACGTGGCGCCTTTGCCAGGCCACGCGCTGGTGGTCTTCGATCCGCAGGACCGTTTGGTCGTTGATGTCTTGCCGTGTGAAGATGGACATGCGTCGGAGCGTTCGTTGTTGCCCGAACTGCTTGAAACCGTTGAGCCGAAGGACCTGTGGATCGCCGACCGACATTTCTGCACCGTCGGATTCCTCTTCGGCATTGCGGCACGCGACGGAAGGTTCATTATTCGTCAACATGGCAACTTGCCTTATGCACTCCAAGGCCGACGGCAACGGGTGGGCAAAACAAGGACAGGAATCGTCTACGAACAGGCGATGAGCGTCACTGACGAGCACGGAAAGACGCGTGTCTTTCGACGGATTACCCTGGCGCTTTACGAATCGACTCGCGACGGCGATACGGAAATCCACATCGTGTGCAACTTGCCGAAACGGGTCGACGCACTTCGTATCGCTGAGTTGTACGGCGATCGTTGGCAAATCGAAACGGCCTTTCAAGAAGTCGCTGAAAGCCTGGAAGGCGAAATCCAGACGCTCGGGTATCCGAAGGCGGCCCTGTTCGGGTTCTGCATGGCATTGGTTACCTACAACCTGTTGTCGATGGTGCGTGCCAGCGTCCAGGCGGTTCAGGGAGAGGACGTCGCACGGAACCTCTCCACCTACTATCTGGCGAATGAAGTCGAACGCTCTGCCGACGGCATGTCCATCGCCCTCGACGAGACCTTCTGGAAAAACAAGTACGCGAACCTGACGCCTACGCAAATGGCAAGCGAACTCAAACAACTCGCTCGCAACATACGGCCCAGTAAGTACCAGAAAGCCAAATGGTCTCCGAAGAAGAAGCCGAAAAAGATGAACAAGAAAAAGCGAAATCATGTATCAACGGCTCGCGTGCTCGAACAATCCCGACAAAAACGTGCATGTGCGGTGTGAACACCCACCTATAAATGGCTGGGTCATAGGGGCAAAGGCAAGGCAAGAGGCGTCTTATCTGGGGGACCCCATTATAGCCGGATTGGCGGATGGCACGAAGACACGCCGACCGGCGGTGAGGTTCGGTCGCTTGCCTCACGTGAACAGCGACTCAATCTCGATCGTGTTGGCGACGAGATCGCGGGAGTACGCATTCTCTTTCACTCCGAAAGCCGTCACCATGGTCAGGAATATCGTCTTTCGCGTGCCCGTCGTTCTCTGGAACACGTCGCGTTTGTTTCTCAGTTCACCGGCATACCGCTTGTCGATAACGAATTCGCCCTCGGAGAACTTCATCTCACACAGGTTGATGCAGTGATCCCGGCGGTCGATAAGAAGGTCGATCTGGGCCCCTTTCTCGTTCTCGCCCTTTGCCCGGTGACACCATGACGATTCCTCGGTCTCGACCCCTTCGATACCGAGGGTGCGTTTGATTTGCGGCATGTGCTTGAGGCAGAGACTCTCAAAGGCGTAGCCGCTCCAGGCTCGCCAGGCGGGAGTCCTCTGCTTCTTCATCCAGATGTCGGAGCCGCTGGAACGATTCCCTTCGATCCAACTCAAGTAGAATAATGAGTATTCGTCGGCCAAGTGGTAGAGTGCATTCTTTTTGCCTCTCTCGAAGGGGTAGACTCGCTTCACAAAACCCGATTCGACGAGTTCGTCGATTAACATGGTTGCCCCGCCGCCCGTCGGAATTCCGGCTGAAGACAGCATCTCGTTCCGCGTCATGCCTCGGCGTTTCCGCGCCAGCGACCGGATTACTCGCATGTGTCGGTCTGAATCCTCGAACAGGGAAGCGTAAAGCTGGTGAAACTCGCTTTGCAGCAAACCGGTCTTGGCAAAACAGATCTGGTCGATATTCTGCGCAGCCGACTGCCCGGGAACGACCTCCTTGAGATAGTGGGGAATACCTCCCATCGCCATATAGAGCTCAGCCGTCTGGTACGGAGTGAGGTGCACTCGACGGCTTCCAAGGTACTCGCTCGCTTCAGCCAGCGAGAACGGCTCGAGACGGATCCGGCGCGTCAACCGGTTGTGCAGGCCGCCGCGCTGCCGGATGACCTTGTTGATCATCCAGGACGCGGCCGAACCGCAAACGACCACGATCAAGTGCGACTGCCGAGAGGCCCAGGCATTCCAGAAGTGCTCGAAGGCCGGCATGAAGCGGGAACGTCGCGAGGCAAGCCAGGGGAGCTCGTCCAGGAACACCACGTGCTTGCCGGTCTTGGGAAGCGATTCGACGTAAGTGATCAGTTGCTGAAACGCCTGCTGCCAGTTCGCCGGAGTCTCCAGGGGGACCGGACTTCGCATTGCCTGGCCCAAGGCGAAAGAGAAGTTCTGCAACTGCTCCGTCAAGGACGCATCATGGACACCCGTCAATTCGAAACAGAGACGCTCTCCGAAGTACTCCCGTACCAGAAAGGTCTTTCCGACCCGACGTCGACCGTAGACCGCAATCAATTCCGCTTCGGTGGAATCGAGGCTTTTCCGTAGTTCGGCCTTCTCGGCCTCTCGTCCGACCAGCCGCGTCATGACCCGTATCCGCTCAGAGAAACTCCCAGTTCGAGACCCCCGCCAGGAGATTTGGCGAGCTATGAGAAATTATATCTCGCCAAATCCTCCCTCGCAACACGAGATTTGGCGAGATATAGGCTATATTCCGCCAAATCTATGGTTCTGGAGACACATTTGGCGGAATATAGCGGCGCCTGGTACCCGCCATTCCGATCTACAGCGGCCGCACCACCGACGTGCTGCGGTAGTAGTCCATCAACGTGTCGACCGAGAGTACGCCGCCCCCCATGCCGCTCTTGTTCACGCCGCCGTAGGGCACGCCGTGGGGGAACAGATTGTGGGCGTTGATCCAACTGTTGCCGGCCACCATCGCCTCCGCCACTCGCGAGGCACGGGCCGGGTCGGTCGTCCAAACGCTGTTGGCCAGCCCGTAGTCGGTATCGTTGACCATGGCGACGGCCTGGTCTTCGTCGCGGAATGAAGTCAGGTAGGCCACCGGGCCGAAGATCTCTTCCCGGGCCGCCACGTTGTTGAGCGAACCGGCCAGCAGCGCCGGCTTGACGTAGAAACCGTTTCGTCCGGACACCTCGGCCGGACCGCCTTCCAGCACGACCTCCGCGCCTTCGGCCAGGCCCCGTTCCAGGTAACCCAGCACTCGCTTGCGCTGCTTCTCGCTGACAACCGGTCCCATCTGCGTGCCTGCATCCAGTTCGTGGCCCACCACGACGCGTCTCAACTTCTCCGTGCAGGCGTTGACCATTTCGGGATAGATCGATTCGTGAATCAGCCAACGCGTGGCGTCGCAGCAGACCTGCCCCGTGTGAAACGTGATCGCCTGGGCGAGCTTCGTGGCGGTGTCGTCGATGTCGACGTCGTTGAACACCACGGCCGCCCCCTTGCCGCCAAGCTCCAACTTGACCGGCACCAGGTTCGCCCCGCATGCGGTGGCAACCAGCCGGCCCACTTCGGGCGAACCGGTAAACGACATCCGCTTCAAGCCCGGATGGGACGCCAGGGCGGCCCCGGTCGTCTCGCCGAACCCCGGCACGACGTTGATCACGCCGTCAGGAATGCCCACCTCCTTCGCCAACCGGCCCAGGTAGATGGTCGAGAGCGGCGTGTCCTCCGCCGGCTTGATGACGACCGTATTCCCGGCGGCCAGGGCCGGCGAAATGCCCCAACCGGCCAGAAGGAACGGGAAGTTCCAGGGGAAGACGAACGCGCACGGCCCCCAGGGCCGGCGAGCCGTCCATGCTTCGTGCCTGGGAACGGCCAGAGTGGTGCGGGGCTCGACGTGCAACGACATCTCCACGAAGTAGCGCATCGTATCGATGAAGTTCTGCACGTCGCCCGCTGCCTGGGCATAAACCTTGCCGCAGTCGAGCGACTCGATCTGGGCGATGATCGGTTTGCGCCTCTCCACCTCGTCGGCCAGCCGGTGAAGCATCGCGCCGCGGTCGTTGGGTGAAAGCCGGGCCCATTTGGTGGAGGTGAACGCCCGGGCGGCTGCCTGAACGGCCCGATCCACGTCGTCGGCCTGCATGGCGTGAACCTCGGCCAGCACCTCCCCCGAGCCGGGATCGACCGTGGTGAACGTCTCGCCCTTGGAGGACGCGACCGCCTGGCCGCCCACGATCCCCTCCAGGGGGCCTTTCGACAGAAAATCGGCAACTTCCGGCAAGAGATCGAACTTCAACGTCGTCGCCATGACTATTCCTCCTTTCGACCTGAAAACCGCCCAGTCGTGCTGCGGGCTATCCTACGGCAATCCGACAAGAGAAGTCCACCGGTTTGACCCTCTGGAAAAGAAAGAACTTCAGCGCCGGACATGCTACCGGTTGCGGTGCCTGTCCCCTTTTTTTTCAACAAACCAGTGTTGGTCTGGGTGTTCTTGTGCTCGTATAGGGGTCAGGGGAACTGCAAAGTAGCAGGCACGCTCCGCCGTGCCGTCCGCAGAACTGCCGGAAATCCCGATTTCCCGCGAACGGCGCTCGGAGAGTGCCTGCTTTTCTTGCCACAAGAGGACTTTGCAGTTCTCCTGGTGAAGGGGTACCGACGCTTGCATCTCGCCCCCCCGAGCGTTAATGTGCACAAGATTGCGGCGGCCCCGGACAGGCCGGGCGACCCCATAATCAGGCAGGCGGACGAAAAAAATCTACCAGTTAGACGCTTCCTAGTTGTTGAAGCTGCGTCCATCACCAGGAGGAAATCTCGATGAGTAATGCCAACCAGGGCGGCACGTCGCGCCGCGAGTTTTTGAAGACGACCGGGAAGGTGGCAGTAGCCTCGGCGGTTGTGGCGGGAGCGGTTCCGCGGGTCCACGCGGCCGAAAACAATACGATCAACGTGGCCCTGATCGGCTGCGGCGGGCGAGGCACCGGAGCGGCGGCCAACGCCGTGTCGGTCAACCAGGGCCCCGTCAAGCTGGTCGCCATGGCCGACGTCTTCGAAGATCGTCTCAAATCCAGCTTCGACAACCTGATCAAGAACCACGCCGACAAGATGGACGTGCCCGAGGACCGCAAGTTCGTCGGCTTCGACGGCTACCAGAAGGCCATGGATTGCCTGAAGCCGGGCGACGTCGCTATCTTCGCCACCCCGCTGGCCTTCCGCTGGGTCCATTTCGACTACGCGATCAAGAAGGGGCTGCACGTCTTCATGGAGAAGCCGATCACGGCCGACGGCCCGACCTCCCGCCGTATGCTGGAGCTGGCCAAGAAGGCGGACGACAAGAATCTGAAGGTGGGCGTGGGCCTCATGTCGCGCCACAGCCGGCACCTCGAACAACTGCATGCGCGAATCCAGGACGGCCAACTCGGCGACATCAGCGGCATGCGGGCCTATCGGATGGTGGGCCCCCTCGGCTCCGCCTTCTCCGAAAAGTGGCCCGGCGACGCCACCGAACTCCAGTGGCAGATCCGGCGTTTCCACAGCTTCCTGTGGGCCGGCGGCGGGGCCTTCAGCGACTTCTGCATCCACGTCATCGACCATTGCTGCTGGATGAAGAACGCCTGGCCGGTCAAAGCCCAGGGCCTGGGCGGACGCCACTATAAGAACAACCCCGACGGCGTCGCCTACGTCGATCAGAACTTCGACTCCTACGCCGTCGAGTATACCTTTGAAGACGGCTGCACGTTCTGGGTCGAAAACCGTAACATGATCGGCGCCGCCAGCTTCTACTCGAGCTACCTCCACGGCACCAAGGGCTCGGCCATCGCCTCCAAGCACGGCGACTGCGGCCCGCCCTGCAGCATCTACAAGGGCCAGCGCCCGGAGAAGTCCGAGATGGTCTGGGAATCCGAAGTCGCTCCGGAGGAAGGCAATCCCTATCAGAACGAGTGGAACGACCTGGTCGACGCGATCCGCAACGACAAGCCGTTCAACGAGGCGGAACGGGGCGTGATGGCAAGTGCCGTCACCTCCCTGGGCCGCAAGGCCGCCCACACCGCCCAGGAAATCACCTTGGAAGATATGCTGAACTCGCCCGAGGAGTACGCTCCCGACGTGGCCAAGTTCACCATGGACTCCCCCGCCCCCGTCCAGGCGGATGCCGAAGGCAAGTATCCGATGCCCATGCCGGGACTGTTGAAGAAGACCGAGTATCCGGGCTTGATCTAGAAACGAGCCGACACTCTCTTGCCAGTTAATCGCCGGCCCGGCTGTTCCCCGCAGCCGGGCCGGCGCGTTTCTTGGCGGGACACGATCACATTCTGTCTCCCTCCCCAGCGAGGGAAGCAAGCGAGGGGGAGGGTTAGGGGAGGGGGGGCCACCGATCACATTCCGTACGATGCCAGCACTCACGCGGCGTATGAGAACGCCGTGTTCCGGCCAGCCGTTGACTTCCGCCCGCCACAGGTTAGACTCAAGGGTCGATTCGGGTGCCAAGTCGCTCGTGGCGGCTTGGAGAATAGGGAAAACGGTGCAATTCCGTTGCGGTCCCGCCGCTGTAACCGGGGACGATGCCCTTACAACGCCACTGCGAATAACTGCGACCCATTTCGAGTCGCGAGCGTGGGAAGGCAAGGGCAGAGGACGATCCGGAAGCCAGAAGACCTGCCCGGTGTTCGGTCGATGACGGTCTCCCTCGAGGACCAGGGACCTCTCGTGATCTGCCTCCACCTTCTTCCGCTGACTCTTTCCTGCTTGCGCGCCTGCGCTGAAGAAGGCGGCTTCTTTCCCAAGTTACGATCCCGGCAGTTCCCCTCGGCAATCCTCGTAGAACCGCTTCGACATGGTTCCGTTCGACCCTCTTGTGCCAACGAGGATTGTCATGGTCAATCGACACGTCCGCCGACCCGGCTTCACCCTGGTGGAGCTGCTGGTCGTCATCGCGATCACCGGGATTCTCGTCGCTCTGCTGTTGCCGGCCGTCCAGCAGGCGCGAGCCACCGCCCGCCGAGCCCAATGCTCTAACCGTCTCAAACAGATCGTGCTTGCTCTGCACAACTACGCGGATACACACCGCGAGGCCTTCGTTCCCTACGTGATCGAAGACACCCAGCGACTCAGTTATCTGAGCACCTACTCCGGGTCGCAGGGCAAGGCCCAGTTCTGGTTCGGCCTGGTCGACTACGATCAACCCGATCCGGAGGACCAACTCGACTACACGCTCGGGCCGCTGGCACCGTTCATGGAAACCAATTACCAGGCCTTCCAGTGTCCTGATTTCGGCCCGAACCAGATGGACCAGGTTCGCTTCGGGCGGCCGGCATCCGGCTACGGCTACAACGCCTACTACCTGTCGCGTTCGTCGGGCATCGACTGGCCGCCGCCCAACTACACTCCCGCCCCGCACCCCGATCCGACCAACCGGCGATTCGCCGACGTCCGCCAGACCAGCCAGACTGTTGCCTTTGCCGACAGTGCCCAGGTGAGAATGACCTCGTTCTTCCCGGCAGCCTTCAGTTTTGAAGAGAACTGGATCCTCGACCCGCCCAGCCGCAACTTCCCCACGGTTCACTTTCGCCACAACGGAGCGGCCAACGTGGCCTTTCTCGACGGACACGTCGAAGTCCGGCAGCGGCACTTCCGCGTCGACGTGCCGGGCACCAACTGGTTGTCGGCCGAGCAGGTGGACCTGATGGATGAGCACAACCTGGGCTTCGTCAGCGACGGCCACCTCGACGACCCGAAGCTGTGCGACGAATTGTATGACCGTAATTGACGCACAGGGAGGGCTCACCATGAATCGTTCACGAATCCACATCGCCGCTTGGTGCTTCCTTCTTGCCGCGGTTCCGGCAGTGTTCGCCGGGTGCGGCAAGTCGGAATCGCCAAGTCCGACCGGGCGCGAAGGAAAGATGGTCTGCGTCGACACGGCAACGAAGGAGGCGATTGTCATGCCCGTCGCCGATACCTTTCCCGCGCCAAATCCCCGCACGGGCAAGCGAACCATGATGCCCGCCATGTATTGTCTGAAGTGTGCCCGCTGGCATCCCGTCCCGCCTCCGGACCAGATCAACCGCACCCCCAAGGCCACGACCTGCCCGAAGACCGGCACGCCGTTGACGTTGGACGGACCGTGGCCTGAAGAGGAGAGTACCGCGTCGGCAAGAGCCGGGCGGTAGTGTTCGTCATCCGGTCACGTGGTTTGAACGGCTCGCACTACCAGCCGGAATCGGGAGTGCCATTCGGAGAGGCTCCCTCAGGGATAGAAAGCCGAACGAGAGCGCCGTTTCCGCTGACAAGCCACTTGCCGTCCGGAGAAAACGTCCATCGCCCGCCCATGGGTTCGGAATGCGCGGCGAGCCTTTTCTGGGCCGCGAGATCCCAGACGGACGTGCCCGCAGCGTGGACGAAGGCTACCAGCCGACCGTCGGCCGAAACGGCCGCGGGCCAGCCATAGGCATGGTCCCACAGCTTGCGATACGTGTGGTTACGACAGTCCCATGCGACAAGCGCGTCGGAGCCCGCCGGGTTTTCGCTGAGGGCGAGGAGGCTGCCGTCGGGAAGGAAGCCGGCGACATGGCAAGGAGTCGAAGCTCGGCTCGACACTCGCCCCGTTGTCAGATCCCAAGAGCGAAGTCCGAACAGGTGCATGTTACCGGCGTCGGCGAGCACTTGGGTACTGTCGAGAGAAAACCGCATCCAGCAGTTGGGAGCTTGCAGGCAAGAGAGGGTACAGACCGTCTCTCCAGACTGGAGATCCCAAACATGCCCCTTTGCCAGATAGGGCGCCCCGATGACGTAACGATCGTTGGGAGAGATCGCCACCTGGCACCAATCGGCCGACTCGCCCTGCAAGCGGCGACAGAGTTGCCTGGTCTCCGTCGACCAGACGAGCACCGTTCCGTCTCGCGCCATGGCGGCGAAGTATTTGCCGGAAGGGCTGAAAGCCACGCGGTACATCCCGCGCGGATGATCGGCGAGGCCGGCGACAATCCGTCCTTCTCCGTCCCAAAGCCGCACGCAGTCCTTCTCGAACAGTTGAGTCGTCGCAATCCATTGGCCGTCCGGCGAGTAGGCGAGGTCGGTGATTCCTGAGAGGTTCTTCTTCGTGGCGAGTTCCCCGTCCCCCGACCAGAGATGCTCGGGCTTGGGAAGCGAAGGTGTGACGCCAGTCTCCGCCGTGGAGGAACCGGTGCGAGTCGGCACGTCGTCCGGGGGAGACAGTTCACCGAACGGTACCCCCGACCCGTCGAACACAACCTGTATCAAGTCTTGCTTCGGTCTACGATCGACAGTCCAGTCGTAGGTAGCAAGAATCCCGTAGTGGTTGCTTCGCGCGAGCGAGAGGAGAGAAAGACGCCGTTGGGGCAGCGTCCGGCGGTCATGCGACAATTGCCAGGGCGTATCACCCAGCGAACTCCATTGCCCAGTGGACAAGCTCCCCTGTTGCCACATTCGGCCAACCACGTGAATCGTGTCTCCGTCAATGACGATATGACCCTCTTGGATGCCCGACAAGACAGACACAGGATCTCGCTCGGGGTGATTCTGGTGCATGAGATGGATCTTGCCGTCGATCGACTCGAAGTAGTAGGGCCCACGCGGACACAAGGTCTGAACGCCAATCCATATGCTTCGATTCTGCCACTTCCTTTGCATGACGGTAATGGAAAAATCCGCTGGGTCCACCAGCAGAGGGTGCTCGTCGAGAAGGAAACACTGTACATCCGACAAATGTCGCCCTATCATGACGAGCCTTTCAGACTCGGCAACGTCCCATACTGAAATGCTGCTCGGCACGAACGCTACGTGCGGGTCCTTCCAGCAGTCATCACAAGCGGCATTCCCCGCTCCTCTTGATTCGTGCGAATGAGCCGTCTGGGCTTCGTGAAAGACGCGAACGTGATGGTTCCCTTCCGGATCGAAACGAACGTGAGCGATCCACCCGTCGCCGTGACTGCCGGCCACGATCGCCTCGCCGTGGCGGACCGGGGCGACGACCATCGCCGAGGGCTGAGGGCCTGGAGTCCCTTTCACATGGTCCGCTACGGCCGGCAGTCCGTGCCGCTGACCGATCTCCCAGTCGCGGCTTCCGATGGGGTCCACCACAAACAGTCTCTGTCCCAGCGCCGCCTCAATATCGCACACAATCCACAGGTACCGTCCGTCGCTGGCGATGCTCCTTCTGGAATCGTAGGCCTTGATCCGGATCGGCCTCCAGGCCAACGTCGCCCGTCCCGGTTCTGCGACGTGAAAGATGCTTCCGTCTCCACCAAAAAAGACGTCGCTCCCGTCGTCCAGCGCACGGCACCCCACCAGGTTATCGATTCGCCCCCCAGATGGATCGCGTACGATGTCGATCCGGCGAAAACTGAGCTGCGAAGACGTGCTGGCATCCTCGAACTGAGACGCCTCTACCGTTTCGTGCGCTCCACGAGAATGGTCCGGCTGCGCCGTTCTCGCGCTAAGAATCCCCTGCTTTCTCCGCAGGATGGCCGCGACCCGGTCGCTGACATTGTCCCAGGCAAGAATCTTGGACCACGTCGCCTGCGACTCCACCGACGGCGGGTTGCCGCCGGATAGGGTTAGCATCGAAATCATCAGGTCGGGCAACGACTGTTGGTACTTCTTGAGAAACTCCACAGACGCATCGGCGGCCCGAGCGGGCATCATGCGATCCAACGCGGCTTGAAAGAACAGATGACTCCGGCCCCAAAGGCGGCGATCGGCATAAGAATAGGCCCTCTCCAGGGCGTAGCTGCGCTCCGTCTCGATCTGTTGCCACAACTCCGGTGCTAGTTGTTCCGGCACGTTCGACGGCGGCCGATCATATCGGCCGTTTCGATCGGAACCGAGAGCCGCTTGGATCGCGGCCTCGGAGATCTCCTCGCCAGTTTCGCCGGCTAACGCAAGTCTCAAGTGTTCGAATGCCCGTCGCCTCAATTCCAGGACCTGCGTATGGATCGTCGTGAGCTTCTTCGCTTCATTCGCAGTCAGCCCCGGTCGGCTGAAAATGGAACGTCGCCGTATTTGTGGATCGTACCCCTGCGCGATTCTCGCAATTGCCAGAATTGCGGCAGCACGCGGCTCGATCTGATCGGGATCAAGCAAAAGGCTCGCTTCCAACAAGGCCAAGGCCTGACGCCAATCGCCGAGCATCAGAAAGTCGGCGCCGCGCTCAGCCAACCGGCATGCCTCGGTCCGCGGGTCATACTCTGGGGTGGTCGCATCTGCTTGGCCGAGCAACCGAACTGCGACACGCTGCAGAAAGGCGGGAGCGGCAGACGGCGGCATCGTATCCGAGACACGTTCAAGGATCGCGCCGCCTCGCTTGGCCTGCACTTCGATCGTGACCTGTTGCGAGTCGCCCTGGCCGTCATGACGGTACTCACCCAGGAGGTGAACCGGCATGGGACGCTCGACCCTGTCACTCGGTTCCGCCAGGGCAATCTCCCTGGCAATCGCGTCGGCTTCTTCGATCTCGACAACCAAGGCGCCCGGCTGAGCCAGAATCGCTTGTTCAACGAGTCTCGCGTAGGCCGACATAAGGTGATCGTTCCGATGGCCGAGGTCACGGCTCAGGAAGGGCGGAACGGCATACACTTGACGGATCGTCTCGCGGTATTTGCTCATAGCGCTCGCGACCAGAGCGAGCAATCGTTTCGCGTCGGCGGCCCGATCGTCGGTCTGCGGTACAGACCGAGCCAGAATTCGCATTCCGCCGGCCGTTTCCGCCACAACCACGTCGATCCGACCGGCAGTCTGCTCCCCGTGCACCCCGGAGACGGCCTCCCGCGGCTGGCAACGCATGAGGACGAGCAGATCGGCCTTGAGCAAACGTCCCAGGGCGATTCGCGACTCGACCGAGCCGGCCCCGAAGGCGGAATTCAACTCGTGCTCGGCAACAACCCGTTCGATCTCGTTGCGCTCGAGCCAAGTTGCGATCCCCGACTCCAGAAGCGCCGATTCAAGCGGATCAGTGACCTGGAAAGGCCCTGCACACAGCAAAGCGCATCGCGGCCCGGCCGACTCAGCTCCGCTCACCGTGCCCCCCTCAATGGCGGGCAGCACTGACAGCACGGCAACGGCAAGCGAAAAGTAACAATGCCTGGAATTGCCCACATTGCTCATGTTGCCACCTTCCTCTTCAAAGGGCGCAACGCATGGGTTGAGGCGCACAGCATGCCGATTATTGGATTCTCTGGCTCGGACGAGTCTTGGCGAAAATCCCGGGCAATTCAGCTCCAGTACGTTCGGATTCGAACCGTCTCCTGGGCGTCGTCCACCTCCAATTCCGCGTGGGCCGCACCGCCGCCGGGCTGGATGTCGTACTTCCGAATCGCCCCGTCGGCGGCAGGCGTGACGCCGGCCGTGCCGGGCGAACTGTCGAGCCACGCGTTGATGTCGTCGAGCGGGGCGGTGAAGGTCACGACGAACTCGCGAGTGAACATGCTCCCCTTGGCTTCCACCCGGATGTCGGTCGCCGACGCTGGGAAGTCGTCAAGCTGAGCCCACTCCCTCGTTGTATCCAGTGCGCTCTCATAGCTCGCATACCGACCATAGACGTATGCCGCAATGGCCGAGCCGGCGAGCACGACCATCGCAACAACTACCCAGACGACAATCGTTCGCCTCCGAGCCATCGCCCAACTCCTTACGCCTGCATCTGCCGGACCAGATCGCCGCCGTCGAAAATCTCCCACGCTTCTGCCAGCTTGCCGCCTTCAATGCGAAAGGTGCTGATCGCTCCTGTTGCACACTCCGCTGGCTGGGTGTAGACACCGGCATTCTATTGCCGGGCGTCTCCCTGTGCAAATGTCAGAGCGAGTGAGCTTCGTTCATGAGTTGTTGCCGCCGAATCTCCGTGGATGAGACGTCCTGGCGGAACTGTGACTCCGGGATCTCTATGCAGACGGAAGCCAACGAGCGCGGAAGATCGAGGTCGCTCAAACGAATGAAACTGCCGCCGATCGATCGGCCGAAGACCAGAAATCGGCACCCCCGGCCGGCAATCTCTTCGATCGCTTCGGCGCAAGCGCCCTCGCTGCCGCGGTAGTAGCGAGGGGCGGCAATGCGGCGCAGGGTGTCGATCCCCACAACGAATGTCACACCGGGAAACAGACGCGCCTTCTCCAAGAACGTGGGCGCCCGGGAAAGCCAGATCCGCTGGCCCGCAGCGAACTGGTCGATTCGTTTACCGATCTCGATATAGTCGAGCGGCGGCTTGTCCACATTCAGAATCGAGATTTCGTAATCCACCCGGCTGCCCAGAGCTTCGGAAGCAACCGCAGCCATCTTCTCGTGGCCGACATGGATCGGATTGAAGGCCCCCGAGAACAGGGCCCTGGCGGGAGTAGGCACGGGAGCTGGTTCGCCTTGCAGGATTACCTCCGTCTTGCCTAAGAGCAAATCGCACCAATCGGAAGGCGCCGTCTTCTCCTCTCGCTCGATCGTCTCTTCCGGAAACAATTCCAGTGGAACCCGCTCGTTAATGCCGCACACTTCGGCAATCAGGTTGAGAATCAGCCCCGAAACGATCGACTCCTCCTGGGGACGTGTGCGCCGATCTTTGGTCAAGCGAAGCGACTGAACGATGGTCCGGCTCACCGTTTGAACGGCGAGGTGAATGCGGTGAGCGCCTCGTTTTCGGCGGTCCGTCGCCAGCGACGCCGTGGCCCCCACGCCAGCCAACGGATACCCCTCCGGGCTCTCGTACTCGCAGGCCCGGAGAAAACCGGCCATGGCCATCGCCCGGGCCGTTCTGGCCGAGCAGAACTGGTCGGGACGGCCTGCCAACCACCGGCACAGAGCCTGTTGCGAATAGGGAACCACAGCCTCCAGCAGCGTTCGCGATGCACCCGGCACGGAAAGTAGCTCAGAAATGGTCTCCCCACCCCCTCCCGATAGGGAAATGACCATTCGATTCGGGGAATCGTGGATCTGCCGGACGAGCGGTTCAAAATCGGGGCTGCTCATACCACCCATTTTCGCGGACGACGCCCGATTGGACGAGGGGGGCAAAGCGGCATTCCGAAAAAAGAGGACAATTTCTTCCCACTGAATTCAAGCGAGAAGTTCCAAGATTCTCTCAACCCGGGCGAATAGATGTTCAGACTCGCCGTACCAACCACGTGCGTTGGGCACGGCATCCCAAGAACAAGAAGGTCCGTCCCGTCGTGCGACGGGCAATCCGACTCACCCCACTCTCCGTACCCTGGAGGAAGAAGCGATGGTCAAGAAGGCAATCCTTGGAACTGTTGTCACCTTAGTGCTGGGACTCTTCTTTTTCGGCCGCGACATGGTCAGCTATGTCAGCACGTCGGCCAAATTCGTGAAGGACTCCGTCAAGGACAGCGTGCCCACCGAGTTTCAGATCGAACGGGCGCGCGACATGATTGCGGATCTCGGACCGGAGATCCAGAAGAACATGCTCGCCATTGCTCGCGAAGAGGTCGAGGTCGAGCAGATCGAGAAGCAGATCGCCGACAGCGAGGCGCGTCTGGCCGAGCAGAAGCAGGACCTGCTGCGGCTTCGCACCGATCTGGCGACGGGCAAGGAGGTCTTCACCTACGGTCGCCGGGCCTATACGGTCGATCAGGTGAAACTCGATCTCTCCAACCGCTTCGATCTCTACCAGACCGGCGAAAGAACGCTGAAGAGCCTGCAAGACAAGTTCAACGCCCGAAGTAACGCCCTGGCGGCGGCCCAGGAGAAGCTCCAGGCACTGATGTCCGCCAAGGATGAGCTGGAAGCGGAGATCGAAAGCCTGGAGGCCCAGGCCGAAATGGTGGCTGCCGCCGAGGCGGCAAATGCCTATCACTTCGACGACAGCAAGCTGGGCCGCGTCCGCCAACTGGTCTCGGAATTGCAGACCCGCCTCGACGTGGCGGCTCGCCTGGCCAACTCCGAGAACTACTACACCGGTCAGATCCCGCTGGATGACGAGGTCCCGGAAAACATCGCCGATCGCGTCTCCGAGTACTTCCAACTCGACAAGCCGCAGGCCGAATCACTCGCTCAGCAATGAGATGCGGTCGGTCCTTACGTGTCGGAGAGTGGGTGACCTGCCTTAGGCAGGCGGATGAAAAAAATCTGCTCTAAGATAGGAAAGAGGCGTGGGTCGTCGCACGAGGGGAACGAGGCTAGGACGTTCCTCTCGGCGGCGGCCCCGTCACGCGTTTTGTGGTACAATGATCAGGCTCTTTCATCCCTTCCAGGACCAATCAGCGATGGCTGCTCCGACGGGCTCCCACGACCGCTTCCTGCTCTGGATCGATGCGGTCGGCGGATACTGGATCACGATGTCCGACGAAGTCGTCATCGGCCAGCCGACGGCCGACGTGGACGTGCCGATCCTCGGAGATATCTCCGAACGGCACGCCCGCATCTGCCGCGACGGAGAAGGCTACCTCATCGAGGCCTTGCGCCCGGTTCACGTCAACGGGCAGCCGGTCAAGGGACGCACGACCCTGTGCGATCGCGCGATGATTCGTCTGGGAGACCGAGTGGAACTGCGCTTCCGGCGGCCCCACGCCTTGAGCACGACCGCCCGCCTGGAGTTTGCCAGCGGACACCGGACTCAGCCCTCCTCCGACGCCGTCCTGTTGATGGCCGAAACGTGTGTACTGGGCCCCAGCGGACACAGCCACGTGGTTTGCCACAAGTGGCCCCATGAGGTGGTCCTCTTTCGGCGCCACGGCGAACTCTACTGCCGAACACAAGGCACGATGGAGATCGACGGGGTCCCTGCCCGTCAAAGGGGACTCATCACCCGAGATTCCCACATTCAGGGGGATCGTTTTTCGTTCAGCCTCGAAGCCATTTAGCACCCGGACTGCCTCACACGCAGTGTGGCTGTCCAGAGCCGACCCCAAACACGTAGGTTGGCTCTCCAGAGCCGACCCCAAGAAATACCGAAAAACCTGCCCTTGGAGACCCACACCAACCCGAAGCGCAAGCGAGGAGGGAATGGCTACAATTCGTGTCCTCGCTTACGCTTCGGGTTGGTATTGTAAAGCATTTACCCTGCGAGCCCGCCCCGAGCGGGGCAGGGATCGCGACAACACCTACCCGGAGGACTACAATAGGAGGGACTGTGGAAATCCGGGCCAAAACAACAACGGGCCCCCTCAGGTGGGACTGGGACGATCCGGCCGATTTTCCCGATTTCCTCCCAAGATCGAACATCGCAGTGCGAATGAGTAGATGAGCGGAAGTGGTGCCCGAACGCACCGTCCGTGCAATCACTCCAGCTTCGACTCCGCTGTCGCGTCCGTGAGACTGCACCCCCGCAGTCTCCGGCCTGCGAACCGGTCGTTGGGAGGCGACTCATGAGCCAATCGGTGGTTACCGTGGAAGCACAAGTGCCCAATCGAGATCGAGCGAGACCCTCTCCGACCGGTGGAGCGTCGGCCGGCCCCGGCTCGCGATTCACTTACCCCAGCGGTTCTCAGCCCCTGGCCGGCTACACGATCAAACGCGGCGTGGGGCACGGGGGTTTTGGCGAAGTCTATTATGCAACCAGCGATGCGGGCAAAGAAGTTGCCATCAAGTTGATTCGGCGAAATCTCGACGTCGAGCTTCGAGGAATTCGCCACTGCCTCAACCTGAAACATCCGAACCTGCTTTCCATCTTCGATATCCGTGAGGACGCCCAAGGCGACCACTGGGTGGTGATGGAATTCGTCGCGGGGCAGTCGCTCGAAGAGGTGGTCGCCGCCAATCCGACCGGCATGCCCGCCGAGCGAGCCCTGTTCTGGCTCCACGGCATCGGAGCCGGCGTCGCCCACTTGCACGACCATGGCGTCGTCCATCGCGACCTGAAGCCGGGCAACATCTTCAACGACCAGGGCGTCGTGAAGATCGGCGACTACGGATTATCGAAGTTCATCTCGTGCAGCCGCCGCAGCGGGCAGACCGAGAGTATCGGAACGGTTCACTACATGGCGCCCGAGGTGGCCAACGGCCGCTACGGCAAGGAGATCGACGTCTACGCCTTGGGCGTGATTCTCTATGAGATGCTCACGGGCCGGGTCCCCTTCGAAGGGGAGTCGGTGGGCGAAGTGCTGATGAAGCACCTGACGGCCCCGCCCGACGTCTCCATGCTCTCGCAGCCTTATCGCAGCGTCGTCGCCAGGGCCCTGGAGAAGGATCCGGCCAAACGCTACGCTTCCGCCGGAGAGATGCTGGCCGACCTTCCGAAGCCGAGCCTGGTGCAGGACTATGGTCCCGCGGCAACAGCCCGCTCGGCCACCTCCTACGATCCGCGCGGCTCGCGCCCGAAACCGGCCAACGGAACCGCTGCGGCTGCCGCCGCGGCGACCGGCAGTCGCCAGACCCCCGAGGAACCGATCTTCAAGGCCCTTCGCAACGGGTACTACGACGTCTGCCGGAACTGGAACCACTCGAACTTGAATACCCCGACCAAGGTTGCCCTGTTGGTCATGCTGCTGGTTGCGGCCCCGTTCCTGTTCAGTTCGTTCAGCGGGTTGGCCGTCTTCCTCGTTGCAGTCTACTTCGTCTACTGGATCATCCGGGCACTGATCCTGACGATCAAGGAGCCGGCCCCTGCCGGCCCGCCGCCGGTGCCGGCACAGGCGTCGGCCGTCGAGCCTGCCGGATCCCACGACCGCCCCCAGCCCGCAGGCGCGCCGGTGGCGCGGTGCGTCCACACGCGCCAGTCTCGTCTGCCTCGTTGGGCTCGGCACGAAAAGGCGGTGGCGGCCATGTTGGTCAAGCCGTTCCGTCAGCGCCTGACCGAACTGGTCGGGTCGATGTTGGCTGGGGCCGTGATCGCGGTCCTGGTCTGCGTGCTCGGGTTCGTTCTGGCCAGCTTGCGAAGCAATGCGCCTGTCGGAATCGAAGATCTGGCACGCTATGGATGGGTGATTCTCGCGAGTATCGCGGGAACCTGGGCCGTGCTCATCCCGGCCAAGTTCTGGGAGGGCTGTAAGGGCGACGTCAAACTGCGCCGCTTCACCATGATGCTGGCAGGATTGGTGGTCGGCCTGTTTGTGGCAGCCGTCTCCGCGGGACTTATCGTCGACTTGCCCAACGATATGCGCATCGATCTCGACCTCCGCGACTTCACCGGTCTCAAGCCGGTCAGCTTGACTTCGTCCAATGTCGTTTACGACCTGCGTTATTATCTGGTGGGCTTCGGGGCCCTGTTCCTGCTGCTGCGATGGTGGCGGTCGGCCGATCCCATGCGAACGACACGGCTCAGCCTTTTCTCGGTGTTCGTCTCCGGTTTGATGGCCCTGCTGATCGCCGACGCCCTGGGCTTCCCCCAGCCCTGGCTGGTGATGGTCGCCTGCGCCATGTCGGTCTCGGTGCAACTGGCCAGCCCGTGGATTCATCCCCGTTTGCGAGCCTCCCAAGACGACTTCGAGTGAGACGTGTCCTGCTGCGAGGCCGGAGATCGGGCAGCGTGAGCAGGAAAAATACCCATGGACAGAATACCCATGCATGCGGGTGGTGGTGATATGGCAGTCAGTTTTCTCGGACTTTTCGCACTCGCCGGTTTGGCCGCGCTGGTGTTTCTGGCCGTGCTCGGCCTGGTTGCCCTGCTGACCAATCCCAAGACGCGCGACGTCGCCAAAACCCTGTTCGGTGCGGCTGCGGCCTTGATGCTGCTGGTCGTGCTGGTCGGCGGATTGTTTGGGTTGTTTATGGGCACGGCGAGGTATCAGGTTGCCAGACACCGAAACACCTATCCAGTCGACCGGCCTGTCGAAGTGGATCGGCCTGTCGCGGTCCTCGAGCAGATCGAGGAATTGAAGCCAGAAGAATCGGCCGACACTCCTGAACCCGACGTGGAATCAGACATCGCCCTGCCCCCCGATCCACGTACGAGAAAGGGGAGCGAAGATGCCGTCGAAGCCGATGCGTCGACGGCCGCGGAGGAGGTTGGCGACAAAGCCGATCAGGAAGAGGCGAAATCGAAGCCGGACGAGGCAGCGACGTCAGACGAGGACACATCGGCCGCCTCCGAAGCGCCGCAGCCGGCGAACGAAGAGGCCGCAAAGGAAACAGCGACGATTGTCGAGAAACCGCAGCAGAGCGGCACTGCCGAACTGAGCGTCGCGCCGCTGCCCGAAGACAATCGCCCGGCCTGGGTCGATCGCAAACCGTACAAGGAAGGGTCGGTCTACTACTGGCCGGTTGCCACCGATCCGCGTCCCGATCTGGCCGAGGCCGAAGAGGAGGCTCTGCCGGTCGCCCTCAATGGCGCGGTTGCCGACTACGTCAGAACCAAACTGAAACTCGGGGCCAGGGCGGGCCAAAAGGTTCACCTGGAATCGGACTACCTCCGCGACAGCCTGGTCGGCGCGGACGTATGGGTCGAACCGCTCAGCCTGTCGTTGGGCGAGTTCGTCCGCGTTCACGCCCTGGTCAAGTTCGATCGCGAGGCAAACTCGATCATCGACGAGGCGTGGGATCACCAGAGATTGGCCGGCCGCCTGTGGTCGGCCGGCGGCTTCCTGGCCCTGGTCCTGTTCTTCCTGGCTCTCGTCTACTGCTACCTCAAGATCGATCAGGTTGCCGGTGGTTCCCGGCGCAGGCTCTTGCGATTTGCGACAATTCTCGTGATACTGGGGCTTATGCTGGTCGCCGCCGGCGTGGCGTCGGTCGGCATCGCCTGATTCCCATGTAGGTACCGGGCGCCGCACGGTTCCTTGGACTGGAAAGTCACATGCAAGCTCAGGAACCGCGCGGCGCCCGGTACCCACATGACACGCAAGAAAGGAGCCGCCGGGTCAGCCGTGCCGCATGTCGCCGCCTAGCGAAGCCGATATCGTTCTCACACAGCGGATCCGCGCCGGAGAATCCGAGGGCTGGAACGAGTTGATTGCGCGCTTCGAGGGTCGGCTCCTCGCCTTCGTCGAAAGCCGCGTGCGCAGCCGCGCCGTGGCCGAAGACGTCGTCCAAGAGACCTTCATCGGTTTCCTCACCAGCCTCCCCAACTACGACGACAAGCGGCCTCTGGAAACCTACCTGTTTTCGATCGCCGCCCACAAACTGACCGATCACCTGCGGCGCGAAGGCCGCCGGCCCACGTTGCCCCTCGTGCCCGGCCCGGTCGGATCGAGCAGCTTCGAGCCGCCGGGGCCCGCCCGGGCCGCCAGCAGCATCTATCGCAGCGGCGAACGGCGCGACATCGAGGAGCATGCCCTGGCCGAGGCGATTGGTGAGCAGTTGGACCATTGGCGGGAGCGCGGCGACTGGGGCAAGATCCAATGCGTCGAACTCCTCTTCGTTCGCGGCTGGTCCAACAAGCAGGTGGCCGGCCAAATGGATATCTCCGAGCAGACGGTGGCCAACTACAAGTTCGACTTCCTGGCCAAACTCCGCACCGCCGTCCGCAAACAACAACTCCCCCGCGACGTCTTCCCCGAACTCTACGAGGTCGAATGACGATCGGACAACAGTCCGCAACAACCTTGCTGATGGTTATGCAGGCTGAAGCCTGGACTCCAACTTCCTGAACCCCGAACCCCGACAACTGCCGCGCCGCGCGATGTCCCATTCCGTCCGCCAATCCGATCTGGAAGCCTATCTCGACGAAGCCTTGCCCGCCGATCAGATGGCGAGAATCGAGCTGGCCCTGCGCAACGACGAGGAGTTGCTGGCCCAGCTCAAGGCAATCAACTCCCGCCGCGATGCGGGCGTTCACAACCTGGGCGAAATCTGGCGGCGTCACCGGCTCAGTTGCCCCTCGCGGCAGCAGTTGGGCAATTACCTCCTGGGAACACTCCCCGAGGAGGAAGAAGACTACCTCGTCTTCCACCTGGAAACCGTCGGCTGCCGCTACTGCCGCGCCAACCTCACCGATCTCCAGAAACAGCAGGCCGAAGCCCACGCCGACGTCCAGAGCCGCCGGCGCAAGTACTTCCAATCGTCGGCGGGGTATCTGAAGAAGAAGACGTAGAAGACGCCAACACTCGCTGCGTGTGGAGCGGGTGTTCGGATCTTCCCTGTTGCGGCGGGAAACGGTGTTCATCAATCGTCCGGACTCCCGTCCGAATCACGCGTAACAAACACCCGATCCAATTGCGTCCCCGGCTCGCGGACGCGGAACTGGAGCGGGGTGCGGCCGGCGGGGAGGTTGAACCGGGCGGGCTCTTTGGCTTTGTCGAACGCCACGGGACGCCATCGCCAGCCGTCGCCGTGCAAAGTGTGCCAGGAGGCGGAACTGGGGGCGGGACCGAGTGTGTCGTCGAGAAGGACGTGGAACGAATCGGTCTCGGGATCGGGAGCCAGCACCCGGCCCCACAGGTAATACGTGCCGGCTTCGGCCACGTCCAATTGGAAGGTAACGCTCCCGGTCCGCGAGTAGCTCAGCCCGTCCTTGCTGCTTCCGACGCAACGACCGGCCGAAGCGGCTGTGTCCTCGACCACAGCCATCTCGGGAAACACCAGTCCGTCCTCCGCTTCCCAGGCGGCTTCGCCCGCCGGTGGAATCGCAATCGGCTGCAATCGGGCAAGCTGCCGGCGATAACCGCGGATCGGCTCGACGTCGTCGAGAATCTGCTTTCCAACGTCTGCGGCATCCGGCCCAAGTCCCGGGCAAGTGATCTCCAGAACGGCGCGGCTCGGTTCGGGGACCAGGTCGACCGGTGAACCGCGGTCGAAGGGGGCCGCGGCCGACAGGCTGACGGGTCCGTCTGTGCCGGGCACTTCGAGGCGAATGCCGGCCGCGGTGGCGTCTGCCGTGGTCGGTTTCGCCGCCTCAAAGGCCGACCGCCAGGCCCGGAACCTTTCGTCGGTGGCCAGTCGGCTGCCCACGCGGATCCACAAGGCGGCGCCCGCCTGGGCTGAAACGGACTGGCGATGGTGATCGATCGTCAGACGCATCGCGCCGAACCCGTTCCCGTCGTCGACCAGGGCCATGGCCGGCTGCGTTGCGTCCTGGGCGCGGGCCCACACCACGCGGATGCCGATTGCCGCCGTGCCGTAGCGAACGACCAGCGGCTCGGAAAGGTCGAGGGCCTTGCGGGCCGGCTCCTTCTCGGTGGCTTCGGCAAGCGCCACCGGTTTGCCGCCGATCCAGACGCCGTCGTTCTGGCGGCGGAGGACGAAATGGGTCTGCAGGTTCGTCACCACGTCTTCCTGCAAGTCGCCGTCGCGATAGACGACCAGGCCCAGTGCGTCGCAGGTCCGCTGGGCTGCCGTCCAGAACGGTTTCAGATGCAACGCCTTAGGATGGTTGGCGCTGCCGGTCGGGTACTTGACCTTGCCGTAGGGGTCCTCGCGGCCGTCGGGAATGAAGTAGCAGCGGACGGCCTGGCGATCGCCCGCGAGATCGACCGTGAGCGGCATGTCGTGGGCGCCGTAGTTGGCGGCCGAGGTGCTCAACGTGATGTCGTCGTAGAGCATGTGGGTCCGCGATTCGACGGCCGACTGGCCCCAACTCTGGCGAACCAGGCGAGGCAGGTCCAGCTTCAGTTCGCCGTCGAGAAACGTGGGAGGCGTGAGGGGCGCCCGGAGGGGGTGAACCATCGCCGGGCTGGGCGTGACGGGCTCGTCGATCCAACCGGAGACTTGCAGATAGCGATCGAGCGAACCGAGCCCGCGGAGGTAGTCGTAGGTCCGGCTGTGGGCACCGGCGAGGCTCTGGGCCGGGGCAAACCAGTTGGCGGCGATGTCGGTCCAGAAGAGCCTGGCCAGCGCCCGGGCCTGCTGCCGGCCTTGCTCCCGCCGGGCGTGGCCTTCGATGAAGTGGATCCCTTGCAGATCCACGCCGTAGTAGGTGGGGCTGCAATACTCGCAGGTGCCGAACCGCCAGGTCCAAAGGCAAATGAGGTCCAGCCGCCGATAGCCCTCCTGCGACACCTCGGGCCGCTCGAAGGCTTCTCCCAGCCCGATCAGGTTGGCGGCGTTCAGCAGGGCGATGTTCGTATAGCTGGTTCGGACCCGGTGCCGCGTGCAGCCTTCGATTCCGAAGGTCATCAGTTCGCGCAACTGCTCCCTGGCCCGCTCGGGCATCCACTGGCGGTGGTAGATCCAGGTGAGCAGAGCGTCCTGCATGCAGAATTCGACGGCGTTCTGGTCGGTCACTCGCTCGTCGCGCCAATACCAGCGCAGGTTGCCGTAGGCAGGACTTTCCGGATCGCGGTCCTGGAAGCGGGCAGCCAGTTCGTAGAGCCGGGAGAGCCGCTCCTCATGTTGCCGGGCTTCGCACAGCGCCATGGCCGAGGCAAACAGCGTGCGGCAACTCATCGACTCGCGAGGATCCTGCTCGGCGATGCTGCGCCAGAGGCGTTCTTCGCCATCGGCACAGTGGCGTAGTACGGCGTCGCGATCGAGCGGAGCCGCCAGACTGGGGTGAGCCCATGCAGAAACGGCCAGGCCGATCAGCAACAGAACGATGGAAGAACGGGGGCTGGACATGGCAGGTTCCGTTGGGAAGTGGCGGTATAGAGCGAGCAACGGAATGAAAGCTCTCATCGTGACGGGCGGCCGGGGCCGAGTCAATCTTCCTCGCCGGGCGTGATCTTCAGCACGGAGAGACCTTGGCCGGTTGCCGTCGCCTGGTCGTAGAGAAGCTCGATCATCTTTCGAGTGAGGTCCTTGTGGCTGCTTTCCAGCAGGACGGCCAGCTTGTCGTGAAGGGAGCGGTGCAGATTCATCTCTTCGGCGGTCGCCACGACGCCATCGTGGGTGAGTGCTCCCCCACTGCCGAACCGGCTGTGCAGTTCGTCGAAATCGGCTGCCGTCCAGCCGTCGAACAGGCCGGAATGGGTTTCGACGACTTCGGCAACGAGCGGGTTGGTCTCTTGATCGAACTGCCGGTAGAGGAGTTGCGACGGTTCCACGTAGAATTCGTCGACCGACACGCCCAAGGCCTCGGCCAACCGGTAAATCGTCTTGGGGTGGGGCTTGCCGGAGTCGTTCAGCATGGCCAGAACCGTGCGGCGGTCGACATCGGCCCGGCGGGCGACTTCAGCGATGGTCAGCCCGTGCTGGGCCAGCAGCCGGCGGAGGTTGGTGCTTTCGAGGGCGGGCATGAGGGGTCTCCCCGCGTCGACGGGCGGCTTTGCCAAAGCGGGTATTGACGTGACGTATGAACTAATGTATACTTAACATAGGAAGCGTGTCAAGCTTCTATTGCGAGCGTGTACGGAATTTTGTGCTCGTGATCGGCCGGAAGGGGACAGTCCCATTTTTGCGGCATCCTGCCACAAAAATCGGGACAGTCCCCTTCGCTCCGCAGAAGACGTTTGTTCGCGGAGCGAAGAACGACAGGAGAGGCTGGCTTCCCGCGGGCGATCGCTTGCGCGAGTACGTTAGGGACAGACGCCCATCCAGATAGGGGAGGGCGATCTCCCAGACTACTGTGAGAATCTCCCTGTTTCCCTAAACTGTTTCTTTCGTTGGAGGTGTGGCGAATTTCTTGAAAGAATGACGTCTCGGCACCTTTGTCAAGTGCCGTATGGCAAGATCCTCGTGAATCCTGAAATAGTCAGGACTTACGCAAAAATGTCAGTTCCATCTGCCAAAATGGCGAGTAGGTCGCTAGCGGCGCAAGCTACTGTTAGGGAACGGTTTGTGAATCGTTCGCAAGAAACGATTGACGGATGCAAGGATCTCGATACACTTGGACCGATACACCACATATGTTGTGGCTTCGTGGGTGTCGGACACAACATATAGGGGTGTTGCGAGACATATCAGCGCCCCTGATTGATGGAACCAGTCCAAGGGGCGATTCTCTATCGGTTTTTTGGCTTTTCACTTCAATCAGCGGTGGGGAATAGCTGATATTTCTCGTGTACGCGTGTATACTATCGGTTTGGATGCCCTGGAACACACGATACAAGGAGCGTGTCAAATGGAGAACCTGGAGAACCAGGTCCGCTCTTCCGCCGTTGCTGACGACGATAGCCGCCACAAGACGCCGGGCGAGAAGAATGTCCGGATCGATTCCGCCTCATCTTCCGTCTTGGGCCTGCGGGTGAAGGCCGTTTTCTGCCCCACCGACGTCGAAGACCCCTTCGATACCGTTGAGTGGGAGTTGCGCTCGGCCGCCATCAAGGGCGAGAAGGGCGAGGTTGTCTTTGAACAGACCGACTGCGAGATTCCCGCGTCCTGGAGCCAGTTGGCCGCCAACGTGGTGGTGAGCAAGTACTTTTTTGGCGAGTTGGGAACCTCGGAGCGGGAAAACAGCGTCCGCCATCTGATCCATCGCGTCACCCGCACCATAGCCGATTGGGGCATGGAAGACGGCTACTTCGCCACCGAGGAGGACGGCGAGCGGTTCTATCGGGAACTGACGTGGCTTTGCCTCCATCAGTACGCCTCGTTTAATTCGCCGGTTTGGTTCAACGTGGGCCTGTATCACCAGTACGGCGTCCGCGGCGACATGTGCAACTGGCACTGGAGCGACGCGGCGGGCGAGGCGATTCAGCCGGAGAATCCTTACGAATATCCGCAAGGTTCGGCCTGCTTCATCCAGAGCGTGCAGGATAATATGGAAGACATCATGGAACTCGCTCGCAGCGAGGCCATGTTGTTCAAGTTCGGCTCGGGCACCGGCACGGATCTCTCCACGCTCCGCTCGCACCGCGAGAAGCTGTCGGGCGGCGGAAAGCCCTCGGGCCCCTTGTCGTTCATGCGGGTCTACGACCAGATTGCGGCCGTGGTCAAGAGCGGCGGCAAGACTCGCCGGGCCGCCAAGATGCAGTCGCTCAAAATCTGGCACCCCGACATTGTCGAGTTCATCGACTGCAAGCAGTCGGAAGAGGAAAAAGCCCGCATCCTGCTGGCCAAGGGCTACAACTACGAAGACGCCTACAGTTCGGTCCTGTTCCAGAACGCCAACCTTTCGGTCCGCGTGACCGACGAGTTCATGGAGGCGGCCGCGGCCGACAAGCCGTGGACGACCCACTGGGTGACCGATGAGAAGGTCGAGGGTCCCACCTTCCAGGCCAAGGAAGTGCTCGAAAAGATCGCCAAGGGCGCCTGGGCCTGCGGCGATCCGGGCGTGCAGTACGACTCGACGATCAACCGCTGGCACACCTGCCCCAACTCGGGACGGATCAACGCGTCGAATCCGTGCAGCGAGTACATGTTCCTCGACGATTCGGCTTGCAACCTGGCCAGCATCAACCTGATGCGGTTCCGCCGGCAGGACGGCACCTTCGACGTGGAGCGGTTCCAGGCGGCCTGCCGGCTGGTGCTCATTGCCCAGGAGATCCTGGTCGACCACGCCAGCTACCCCACCAAGCGGATCGCCGCCAACAGCCACCGTTTCCGCCCGCTGGGCCTGGGCTACGCGAACCTGGGCAGTCTGCTCATGTCGAACGGCGTGCCCTACGACTCGCCTATAGCCCGCGGCGTGTGCGGGGCGCTCACGGCTCTGCTCCACGGCACGGCCAATCGAACGAGCACGGAGTTGGCGTCCGCCGTCGGCCCCTTCGACGCCTACGAGGAGAACCGGCAACCGATGCTCCGGGTGATGGAGATGCACTGGCAGAAGGTCGAAGAGATCAAGGACTGCCCCGAGTATCTCAAGGCGGCTGCCTGCAGGGTCTGGGACGAAGTGCTCACCGGCGGGCGGCGCCACGGGTTCCGCAACGCCCAGGTGACCGTTCTGGCCCCGACCGGCACCATCAGCTTCATGATGGACTGCGACACGACCGGGATCGAGCCCGATATCGCCCTGGTGAAGTACAAACAGCTTGCCGGCGGGGGCATGCTCAAGATCATCAACCGCACGGTGCCCATGGCGCTGGCGTCGCTCGGCTACGGCGAGGATGAGATCGAATCGATCACCGCCTATATCGAGAAAGAAGACACGATCGAGGGCGCCGCCGACCTCAGGCCGGAGCACCTGCCCGTGTTCGATTGTGCCTTCCAGGCGCCGAACGGTACGCGATCGATCGCGTGGCAGGGGCACGTACGCATGATGGCGGCGGCTCAGCCGTTCCTGTCCGGGGCGATTTCGAAGACCGTCAACATGCCCAAAGACAGCACGCCCGAAGACGTGGCCAACGCCTACATCGAAGGCTGGAAACTGGGGCTGAAGGCCCTGGCCGTCTACCGCGACGGCTCGAAGGGCGTGCAGCCGCTCAATACGAAGAGCGGTTCCGACAAGGCCGACAAGGAGAAGAAGACCGTCGGCGCCCCGCGCCGCGAACGGCTGCCCGATACCCGCACGTCGATCACCCACAAGTTCAGCGTGGCCGGGCACGAGGGCTACATCACGATCGGCCTCTATCCCGACGGGCGCCCCGGCGAGATGTTCATCACCATGGCCAAGGAAGGGAGCACGATCGGCGGGTTGATGGACTGCTTCGGGACGGCCGTCTCGATGAGTCTCCAGTACGGCGTGCCCCTGGAAGTGTATGTCCAGAAGTTCTCCCACACCCGGTTCGAGCCGATGGGCCCCACGAAGAACCCGGACATCCGGATCGCCAAGAGCATCGTCGACTACATCTTCCGCTGGCTGGGGGTGACGTTTATCCCGGGCTTCCGGGAAGCAAACACCAACTTGCCGCCAGCAGCCGGGTCGTCACCTCCCAGCAACGGATCGGGCGATCCCGAGACCGAGAAACGGCCCGCCGCCATGACGGCCGGCGGGCCGAAGCCGAGCCAGGGAACTGGCGCCAGCGGCAAGAACGGCCACGGGCCCCACTTCGATCCGGCCAACGGCTCCAACGGGTCGAGCAACGGCCACAGCAAGAAAACGACCCAGATGGTGGCCGCCGCCTCGGCAACGACCACGGCCCTGCTCGAACGAGTGGAGGCGTCGTCGATCGCCACCAGCCGGCAGTTCGCCATGTTCCAGGAGGATGCGCCCAGTTGCGACAACTGCGGCGCCATCACCGTACGGAACGGCAACTGCTACCTGTGCCACAACTGCGGAGCGAGCATGGGTTGCTCGTGACACGGGAGCCCGGGGAGAACAAGAGTCCACGCCACGCAGAGAGACAGAAACAGATGGGTTGCCCGTAATGGATTGCCGGGTTGGAAGCCCGCGGGCAACCTTGAAACCAACCGACCGCCGACTCGTTCGGCGGCATCGGCTCACCGGCGGAGCGGCGACCCATTGGGGTTGCCGCTCCGTTTTTTGGTTCTTGGGCAACGCAAGCGACTGCCGGCAAAGCCGCAACACTCGCCTGCAACTCGGACAATTCTCGCTGCTTCAGGGCCGTGGAATCGGCTACAATTGCTCTGTATTCCCCCGCCTCAGCGGGTATGGCAGGATTAGCGACATAGAGTGGTTGCCATGAAGGACCAGGACAAGAACAAGCAGCGACTCATCGAGGAACTTGAGCGACGAGTGGAGGAGCGAACTGCCGAGGTAACCGAAGCGAACCAGGAGCTTCAGCGAGAGATCGACCAGCGCAAGCGTGTTCAGGATGGTGCTGGAGAAATTTCGGACGCAACAAGAGGGGCAGCGAATGGTCACTCAGAAGCGAGCTGGGCAGCGGCACGTCGGTTGTCGTGGACCTGCCCAAACGATCGATCGCTGTAAAACACGCAAATAGCTACCCGCTGGGTGGGACATGAAACGTACGTGACCACAGAATTCTCGCCTCGGACCTGCAATCCCCATGGCAGTCACCTGCTGCGGTTGCGTCCTTCCTTCTGTTGGGTGGGTTTGACGCAGAGGAATATTCTCACTGGGCCCCTTTTCCCAGACCTACTCGCGTTGTCTCCGTTGGCGCGTTACCATCTCGGACGATAGGAGACAGTGATTTCCTGAGGCGACCATTATGGCCGACGTGACGCGCATTCTATCTGCCATCGAAGACGGCGATTCGACCGCCTCAGAACAACTCCTGCCGTTGGTCTATGATGAGCTGCGCAAGCTGGCCGCCCAGAGGATGGCCAAAGAAAGGCCAGGGCAGACCCTTCAGGCCACGGCGCTGGTGCACGAGGCCTATGTCCGGCTCGTGGACAACGACAGGGCGCAGCATTGGGACAGCCGCCGGCATTTCTTCGCCGCCGCGGCGGAGGCAATGCGGCGAATTCTGATCGAACGTGCGCGAAAGCAGGACGTGAGGGAACGGCACGGATTCAGCCACCGCGTCGACCTGGAAGAGAATGAGCCAAGTCGTTCATCGCAAGCGATCGATTTGCTGGCCTTGGACGAAGCGCTGACGGAGTTGGAGAATCACGATCCTGACGCGGCCCAGTTGGTGAAACTCCGCTTCTTCGCCGGACTTACGCACCAGGAAGCGGCGGAATCCATGGGAGTGACCAAGCGGGTCGCAGACCGGCTCTGGCGAGTCGCACGGGCGTGGCTATTTCAGCGGATGAATCGCGGATAGGGTGCAAATCTGCATTTCTTTGCACTTTTCTTGGTGCGAGGCGCTCGCGCCGATCGCATTGACCATTGGATAACTCGTCTGATTTGAGGTGGCGAAAATGAGCGAGTGGAGTCCGGCCGCCAACTAGATCTTTCTGAAAGCTCTCGATTACGTTTCCGCCGAAAGCCGGCAGTTTCCTTGGGCAACCTGTCGCGGGCAGTCGGCCGACGGAGGTTCTGGACGCCCTGACGGACCCTGAGGGGGCTGAGGTGGAGAATTCACCGTCGGATCAGATCATGCTCGACTTTCTCGAACCGTGCGACGTGCCCGGCCGGTTGGGAAGGCTTGGGACGTACGAGGTGATCGACGTAATCGGCCGGGGGGGAATGGGCGTGGTGCTGCGGGCCCATGATTCCAAGCTCAATCGGGTGGTAGCTGTTAAAGTCCTCAGTCCGGAATTTGCTTTGAACCCGACGGCCCGAAAGCGATTCCTCCGCGAAGCCAAGGCCGGAGCGGCGGTGAGCCACCCGCACGTGGTCAGCATCCACGCAGTCGAAGAGGCTGCCACCACACCCTACCTGGTGATGGAGTACATCCACGGGCAGTCGCTGCAAGAGAAGATCGAGCGGATCGGCGCGCTTCCGGTCGAAGAGATTCTTCGCATCGGCTCGCAGATCGCGGGCGGACTGGCCGCCGCTCATGGCCAGGGTTTGCCAGTCCAGCCACCTATCGCTACACGTACTCGCTGCCGTCGGGCGCAGAGCTTGTCCCCGGCGAAGTCGAAATCCAGTTCTTCGAGGGCAGCTTTGCCGACAGCGATGCGCAAACGAACGAAGCCGAAACGGAAACCTTCCGGCTGGGGGTGCCGGAGGCCGAGCTGTCGCTGCCGACCGACGGCGGCCAGATCGACCTGCGTGCGCTGAACTCTGCCGGCTACATCACGGTGCGGTTCCGGCCGACGCCCGGGGCCGTGCTTGATTTGGATACAGTGTTGGACGTTGAGCAGGAAATCATGTTGAGCGGACTCGGATTGGGGAGTGTGATGCTCAATGGTGTTCCAACTCAGATCGACGACTCGCCATTTTTCAAATACGGCTTCACGGGCGCCTTCGGCACCGGGCCCGTGCAGGTCACCTACCTGCGGGGCAGCTTTGAGGAGACCGACGGGGTCGACGGTACGGTGAACGCCAACGTCGAGGCGGTGGAATCGTTCCTGGTCGTGGGACCGACGGCTCGGCTCCTCGATCGCGGCGTTGACGTCGTATTGCTCAACGAGCGTGGCTACCTGGACGTGCAATTCGACGCCAGTTTCGGTGCATCGCTGGTCGAGTCCTCGCTGACCGACTCCGAAGCCGAATTCACACTCAGCGGATCGGCCGCCGGCGGCGTTACAGTGGCCGGCGTGCCGACGAATCCGAGCGGCGACGGCGTGACGTGGCGCTACACGTTCGACGGCCAGTTCCAGCCGGGCGATGTGAGCCTGAATTTCGCGGCCGGCACCTGGAGCGACACGCTGAATGCCGTGGTAGTGGCCAACCTCGGCGAAAGCGAAACTCTGACCGTGCTGGGGCCGACGATCGAACTCATCTGGCCGCAGGCGGGCATTGCCGGCCTCGGACTGCTGAATCAGAACCATTACATCGATGTGAAGTTCCGGCCCACGTGGGGCAATTCGCTGGACGAAAGCACGGTCCTGGACGGCCTGCCGGAACTCAGCCTGTCGGGCAGTGCCGTTTCAGGCGCTGTCACTGTGGAAGACACACCCGAGCCGCTCGGCGACGGAGTCTATCGCTATGACTTCACCGGCGATCTCCAGCCCGATCGGTTGCAGATCGTGTTTGCGGCCGGGGCCGTCGAGGATCAGGCCGGATATGCGTCTCTCGCGCAGACTCAGATCGTGACCGTCGTTGAGTTGACGGCCGGCCTGGCCTATCCCGTCGCCGGCTCGCGGGTCTCGGCGGAGGAGATCAACGACGTCTCCTACCGCTACCTGGAGGTAACGTTCGCCGATCCGCTGGGCGTGGGCCTCGACAAAGGCAGCATTACGGACACGGACACGGAAATCGAGGTCTGGGCGAAGGGCGAAAACGGGGACGACATCCAGATCAGCGTCGGGGCCGTATCGGAGGGAGACGGTTACTATCGGTACGCACTCGAGGGCGACTTGCCCATCGGGCCGGTGACCGTGAAGTACCTGGCCGGTTCGTGGGCTGACAAGGCAGGCAACTTGGGCAGCACCGGCCAGCAGTCATTCCTCGTCACACCCACGGCGGCCAATCTGTCGATCTACGTCGGCGGTTCGGTCGAGTTGTTCGCGGGGATGGAGGATGTGCGTCTGCTGCACCTCGGCGGCGAAGTGTTCTTGCAGGCCGAATCGGAAGGGCCGGGGTCGCGGGTGCAGGTGGATATGAACGGCCAGATCGACCTGCTCTACCTGGGGACAGTGGGTGCGGCGGCCGGTCGGTTCGTACTGGACATCCCGACCGAGGGTGACGCGGGAATGTGGGGTGTCCTGCGGATCGACAGCAACTTCCAGAAGCTGAAAGACCTGGGAATCGTGTTGGACGCCTACTGCCTGCTGGAAGTGAACACGACCGACGAGGCCAAGTCAGAGGAGCTGACTTTGGCCGGTCAGGCCGAGGGCGGCAGCGACTTGACGCGAACGTTTGATTTCGGACCGGAGATGTTCCGCATCGAGGCGGCGGGCGTCTTGACGATCGCAGACGCGTTTGAGTTGGACGGCGACTTCTGGGTGGAGGTCTGCGCGGAACGGTTCTTGCTGGACGCCGAGGCCAACCTCTTGCTCGGCCGAGTCGGGGCGTTGTCGGCAGCCAGCGACCTCATTGTGGATAGCTCGGGTGTGCGAGCTTGCGTTGCCGTCGACGGCCAGTTGGGGAGCGAGGATATCGGATTGACTCTCGCGGAAGCAGACGGCCTCTTTGAGGTCAATACCACCGATCAACCCTGGGACCACGACAAGCGTCCTGCCACTCTCGACATTCCGGCCGGTAGCCTTCGTGTCGCCGTTGACGCCGACTTCAACTTCGTCGGGTTCGCCGAAGGCAGCGGTGAGGCCTCCGTCACCTTCGAGAACCACGATTTCCAACTTGTCATCGACGGCGAGTTGGATCTCGGTGGAGTTCTGGATGTCGACGTCCATGCCTACGTCGGCATCCTGGACGACGATCCGGCCACCGGCGGCGTGGACGAGGCCGGCGTGATCATCGACGCAGCCGTCGATCTGGATGTCGAACTCTGGGGAATCGTGGACATGGACGTCGGTGGGCGTTTCCGGGTCAACACGACCGGCGTTACCATGAGCGGTTATCGCGGTGCGACGATCGAACCCGACGGCGGCCTCGCCTTCGGCGCAATCAAGTTCGTCGATGCCTACGGCGTTTCCAAGGCTCTTAACGCCAACTCGTTCTCTCTCGACCTCAAGGGCAAACTGGAACTGCTGTCGGTGCTCACCTTCTCGGGCAGGAGCTCTATCGATATGGCCGGCGGCACGTTCCGCATGGACGTCGCGATGGGCGTGAACTTCTTCGGAATCGGCTGGCTGGACGCCGAGGGAGGCTTCAACAGCGAGGGCGAGTATTCTATCGATATCGACGGCGGCGTCGGCCTGGGCGTCGCGGGATGCGGGTTGTTCGGCACCGGCTGGCTGAATCTCTCCTATATGGACAACAACGGCATCGCTCTGGGCGGCAACGGTCTGAGTGACCACGATAACTATATGTTGGATGTCGATGCCGGCTTCAATGTCCGCGCGGAGTTGTTCCATGTGTCGCTGGCAAGCGCGGGGGTCGCATTCACTTACGATCAGGACACCGGTCGAATGAATGCCAGGAGCACCGTGAAGTTTCTCTGGTGGAGCAAGAGCTACACGTTCTACATAGGCTGCCTGCAGACCCCGCCGCCGGCCAACCTGGCGGGCAATCTCAACGGCAACAGCGGCACGGCATTCTCGGGCGGCGAACTCTACCTGAATATGGGTGACCGCGCCGCCTATCGCGACCCCGAGGCAACCAATGAAACCGGTGGATTTGAGGTAGACGAGTCGTTCATCGTCGAGTACCGCGGTTGGAGCGAGGAGAATGGGCACACCGTCCGCGTTCGCGCCTTTGGGACTTGGGAGGATTACCGCGGCGTGACGAAGATCATCGCCGATGGCGGCAGCGGTATCGACACGATCCGGATCATGTCCGACGACCCAATGCCCGTGCCGGTGGTCATCCGCGGCGGTGACGACGACGACTATCTGGAGGTCAGCACGCTCGTATCGGTCGCGGAAGTCGACGGAGGGCCGGGCATGGACCGTGTCACCGTCGTCGGAGACGACTTGTCCCAAACCCTGCGCGTTTTCATGGACGCCGAGAATGTGGTCCGGGTCGAATCGGATTCCAAGCCGTTCGCGAAGCTGGCCGGCGTGGAGACCATCGGCCTCTCGGGCGGTGAGGGCGCCGACAGCTTTGAGGTGAGCGGCGAACTCGACCTGGCCGGTGTGAAGGGAGTGGTCGTGGATCTCGGAAGTGCCGACGGCGATCTGGATGAGGTACAGCTTACTCTCAGCGATGATACCGACGAGTTCGAATTTGCCCCCTTCGACGTGGGTCTGCAGGGTGTCTGGAAGAATCACTTCACCTTCGACGTGGTGGGAGGCTGGGCGCCGGACGGTGACAAGATGGACGTTTACGCCCAGGCCGGAGCCGATCAGGTGAAAGTCTACCGCGATCCGGCAAACCGCTTCGAAGGCGCCCCATTCTACCTGACAACGGGCGGTAGCCAGGTTGGGCTGGCCTATACACTTGACGGAATTGGCGACCTCACGGAAATCGATGCGCTGGTGGTCGATACCGCGGAGGACGAAAACGACGGGAACTTCGTTCCGGGTGACCTTTCCTTGCGTGAGGCGATTGCGCGGACCAACACGGGAGGAGAGAACAGCGATGTCGACATGATTTTCTTTGCCCCCCGCCTGGGTGGTAGCACGATCACGCTTGCGTCTGCCTTGGGCCAACTGTCGATTAACGACAACCTGACGATCACCGGTCCCAATGTGAGCCGGTTGACGATCAACGGGAACAAAGCCAGCCGGATCTTCCTTGTCGACAACGGAAACGCGTTGACGACGATCGAGGTCGGGATCGGCACATTGTCGCTGGTGGACGGGAAAGGTCCCAGTTCGAGTCATGGCGGCGGAATCTACAATCGAGAGAACCTCTCCGTCCAAGACTGCGTTCTGATGGGCCATCGTTCGTATCGCGACGGTGGTGCCGTCTATAGCGAACGCGATCTCACCGTGGTCGATTCCAGGATCGCTACGTGTAAAGCGGACTACGATGACAACAACACGGGAAGTGGTGGCGCGATCTGCGGTGCCGGCCGCCTTACCGTAGTGGGCTCGACCATTGAAGACAGTTGGTCAGGTGTGGACGGTGGCGGCGTTGCGCTTGGCCCGGGCAGTGTCGGTAGCGTGGTCAACTCGACGATCTCCGCCAATTCCGCCGACGGCCATGGCGGCGGGATCTACAGCCTGGGCACGCTTTCCGTGGTCGATTCGACCATTGCCGACAACAAAGCCGATGTCAACAACACCGATACGGACCACGGCGGTGGGATTTACACCAGCGGAACCCTCACCGTGGTTGGCTCGACGATCTCCGACAACGGCAGCTACGGTGACGCGGGCGGGATCTTCGCCGCCTCCGACAGCACAGTGACTGTGCGCCGCTCGACGATCTCCGGAAACAAGGCGAAAGGCCACGGCGGCGGGATTTACAGCAAGGGTACGCTTACGCCATCGACGAGGGAGGCACTCTGCTGTTGACCGCCGCCGGCTCGACGGATCCAGGAAATGATATTGCCCTCTACAAATGGGACCTCGACGGCGACGGGACGTTCGAAAAGAGCGGCAAGGTGGTGGCCTTCACCTCCGATCTTCCGGGGACTCACGAAGTCACCGTTCGCGTTGTGGATACGGAGGGCGCAAGTGACGATGCCGTTGCCCAAGTGACGGTCGCTCAAGGCGAGCCAACGATACCACCGCAATCACCGCCCACAGCGGCGGGGAGGGCGACTTGGCCTTCATGTACGACTCGCCCGGCGATGACGAGTTCGTGGCGCGAAAGAATTACGGGAAGTTGTCCGGCGACGGATTCAGCCTCGAAACCTTTGACTTCATGGTCAACTACGGCTACGCGACGACCAAAAACGGCGGCAACGATGTGGCCTACATGGAGGACACGCCCGGCGCGGACAAGTTCAAGTTCGACTGGCCCCAGTCAAACCATTTCTTCGGCAAGATGTACGGTGGCGGCGATTAATTCAATCGGGCCAAGGATTTCGAGCGGATTGTGGCCACCATGACCAACGGGAAGGACACTGTTCGGTTCTTCGACTCGACGGGGAACGATACGTTCTTCGGGCAGAAGGAAGAGAGTCGCTTGACCGGCCCGGGCTACGACGTGACCGTGAGCGGCTACGACTCGCTTGTTGCCTACGCCTCCAAGGGTACGGACATTGCCCAACTGGAGGATTCCGCGGACGACGATACCACTCGGGCTCGACCTCACAAGATCATCCTCTGGGGTGGCGACGATGCGCATCCGACCTATGAGATCACCGCCCGCAAGTTTGATGAATACCATTTCGAGGCGAAAAACGGTGGCTACGACCGAGCCGATCTGCACGACACCGCTCTCAGTGACTATGTGCACGCAAACGGCAACTCGGCCAGCATGTACGGAAACAACGGTGAACTCGACCTGCTTTACGAGGCAGTCGCGTTCGAATGGGTCCGGCTCTACGCAACGGACAACGGCAGCCTCGACACGCTCGAGAAGGAAGATCCGATCGACTTCGAATTGGTCTATGATCCGCTAATGTGGGAGGAGTTGCCATAGTCGGATTTCCGCGGGTCCTCCGCTTTTCAGTTACCCATTGCCCAAATCGTTTCGGTGCACAGTTCCTTCCAATGCCTGTCACGGTAACCGCCAATATCCCGTCCTCGCACTTCCCTCAAACACGATCCGCCCTTCGTCGCCGCAGATCTTCACGCCGCAAAGCTCGACTCGGGTTGTGAAGAATCGGGGCGACCGGCGATGTACATTTCCTAACGACTCAGCAGGGACAAGCCTTGTATGGCTTGCTTTGTCGCAAACGATTGATTTCACGGCAGATACGTTCTTTGCGCTCGGCGCGGAAGAACCCAACCCGTGAATCAGTCAGCGACCTCTTGATCCTGCTGCCTCCCTGCCGGGTGGTTTCCTGATCTACCGGTCGAGGAGAATTGGTATGGTACCTAACTCGTGCACACTGCAGCCGCCGCTGTTTGCTCGTAATGGCCGGCAACTGAAGATCATCGCGATCTGTCGTATCAGCACTGTGAATCAAGACGAGCGGAGTCTCAGCGATCAGGAAGCGGTTTACCGCAAGTGGGTCGCGAATCACACCAACCTACCCTTCGACATGGAGGTGAGCGCCAGCCAGGGTAGCGGCGAATGTCTTGATGGTGCGGAGTATCTTCACGCGATTGAGCTGGTCGAGTCACGGAAGTTCGACTTAGTGATCACAGAAGACTTGGGCCGGATTTGCCGTCGGGTTCACGCCCATATTTTTTGTGAGAACTGCGAGGATCACGAGACACGCTTGATCGCCTTGAACGATCATGTCGACACTGGCCGTGACGACTGGCGTCTTGGGTCGTTCTTCGCCGTGATGCGGCACGAAACCTATAACCGCGACACGTCCCTACGAATCCGCCGATCGTTGCGTAACCGGTTCAGCCAGGGAGGCGTCGTGCAAACCACGATCTTTGGCTATATCAAGCCCCCCGGTACTAGCACGGACGATGCGCTGGAAAAGGATCCAACGGCGGAGCCGATCTATGATGAATGGTTCCGTCGCCTGGAAGAAGGAGCAACGTTCTCGGAGATCGCTGACTGGCTCAACGAGCACGGTGTTCCGACAGGGCCCTATACTCGATCCGATCGATGGTCAGGGACAATGGTGGGTCAGGTAACGCGGAATCCCATCCTAAAGGGATTGCGGCTCCGGAACCGTAAAATGTCACGACGGGTGAACAGCACCGGCCGCCACAGGTCGGTGTGCGCGCCGCCCGAGGAACTCTTGGAACGCCGCTGTCCTCATTTGGCATTCATCGAACCTGGACGGTACGACCGCGTTATTCGCCTCCTGCAGGAACGAAATGCGGCATTCCGACGCCATCGCGTAAACGGCCAGGACCCACGGAAGAACGTGCCAAAAAAGCGAACTCGCTGGCCGGGGCAGCATATCTTCTGCGGCATTTGTGGCCGGATGTTCGTCTATGGTGGCCACGGTCAGACTGAACCCGTCAGTTGCACAAATCCATTGATGTGATCTTGACAAAAGGCGGTGAAACTCGATGCTTTCCAGTGTAAGAAAAAGTGTCCCCAATGGGAACAAT
>Ga0209613_1000428_pt1 | contig 48353 bp, 54 predicted proteins | sample BioC13SIPDNA_2_FD_185747 | JGI IMG/M metagenome (GOLD analysis project Ga0209613, IMG submission 185747) | Anaerobic biogas reactor microbial communites from Washington, USA - Biogas_R2_A C13 SIP DNA (SPAdes) (version 2) | ecosystem: Engineered > Bioreactor > Anaerobic > Unclassified | place...
TAATCTTACTCCAGCCCAAGTTGCCGGACTTAAATTATCCAAGAATCAAAAAAGAAAGTATTTACTCGTGGCTTGAAGCTTTTCTATGGATTTTGTTGCTAGTTTTTCATATTTACTTTACAGAGCCCGCAATACTGACTATTTGCCGGGTTATTTCCTGAGGGTTGGGAATAAATCCAATTCGTCCATAAAAATCAACCGGGACTTTACCATTAACCGCCAGTCTTATATCTTCAACCATTTGACCCATACTAATTTCAACTGAAAGGAATAGTTTGGCAGTTTCAGCTGCCTGCTTAAAGATCTCATCAGGAAACGGCCATAGAGTAACTGGTCGAATCATACCAACCTTTATTCCTTTGCGACGCGCTTCCATTACTGAACGTTTAACAATACGCGACATTAATCCGAAAGCCACAATGACTAACTCGGCATCGTCCAGCATAAAAGTTTCTGACCGGGGTTCATTGGCTTTAATCTGCTCATATTTAGCCTGCAGGTGACGATTACGATATTCAAGGAAATCCGGGGATAAATGCAAGGTGTTGACAATATTAGGTTTCCTGCCTTTACACCCAGTAGTAGCCCATGGTTTATCAACGAATTCAGTAATCTTTTCCCTTGGAAATATAGGCTCCATCATCTGTCCCAAAGTACCTTCCGCCATAATCATAGCCGGTATGCGATACTGGTCAGCCAGTTCAAAACTTAACATGGCAAAGTCCATCATTTCCTGTACACTGGCCGGTGCCAGCACTAAAATATGATAATCGCCGTGTCCGCCACCCCGGGTAGCTTGAAAATAGTCTGATTGAGCAGGTTGAATACCCCCCAGTCCCGGACCTCCCCGTGAAATGTTTACAATCAAACAGGGTAATTCGGCTTCACCGAGAAAGGATATTCCTTCCTGCTTGAGGCTTATTCCCGGGCCTGAAGAAGCGGTCATTACACGTTTGCCAGTGGCAGCTGCGCCATAGACCATATTAATAGCCGCCAATTCACTTTCAGCTTGAAGAAAGGTTCCACCAATTTTGGGATAAGTTCTGGCCATATATTCTGCAATTTCGCTGGAAGGAGTGATGGGATATCCAAAGTAAGCCATACAACCGGCTCTGATTGCTCCCTCTGCTAATGCTTCATTGCCCTTCATAAGTATCTTACTCACTGCATCACGCCCTTTCCACCACAATGACCAGATCGGGACACATCACAGCACATAGAGCACATCCAGTACATTTTTCCATTTCAGTAACTGAGATAGGGTGATATCCCAAAACATTAATTCTAGTTTTATCGAGCACTAAAATATTCTTAGGGCAAAAATTAACACACAGTTCACAGGCTTTACAGTGCTCAGTGTGAAAACTAACCCTGCCCTTAGCCATAATATATTCCTCCCCTTGCTACAACTTATATCCAATCAGGCCGCATATAAAGTGTGAGTGCTTTTAAATCCGCTCCGTATTCCTTGAATAGCAACGGGTAAAAGTCGTTCCGAACCGTCAGATAATTAACTGGTAAGCCTAACTTTTCAGCAAAATCCAACACTGTCTTATGACCGTTACGAATTACATCCAAATCAGTCTCTTCCACTAAATTTGGATTACTGATAATACCAGTAAATTTTAATCGAGCCGCTCTTTCCAAAATCATTTTAATTTCCATCAAATCATCAATATTTTGAGCAAAAGGGCGATATGGATTAATTACAAAATAAAACGTCAGCTCAGACCGGCTGATAAGATATCGGCTCAAATACCCCAGCACTAATGAACCCACTTCGTCACCGGCTAAATCGATAATTAGATGGTTATCAACATTTATAGAGTTGATAATATGAGCGGGAATATGGGGAACATCGCCAAACGACAGTGAGCCCTCCGGTGCCAGTAAGTTTATCCCCCATTCTTCCAATCTCTTCGCAACGCCCCGAGAGACAAAATAGGGATTAACCAGATCAAGGTCAGCCATTACGACATCACTGACTTTTGAAGCCGCTTCTACTGCAAAATTTAATGCCACTTCGGTCTTGCCACTGCCAAAACCACCGGCAAAGATTTTTACACTTCCCAAATTCGTTCCCTTTCGACCGGATTTACTTATACTGTAATTTAATACAGACGATTGTGAAAATCAACTGTTATTTGTTTAAATAACTTATGCCCATAAAAATAAGCCACTCTTAAGCAGCCTTTTAACAAGTTTATTATTCAGTTATTCAGGGGATTTTCGATACCCTTGTCTGCTGTATTATGATAATAGCAGTTATTTTTCTATTGCAAAAGATTGCTGATCACTAACGACATCTGCCATTTCCGAAATTATACTTTCGATATCAATTTCACTTATTCCCAACAATTCCATGGCTTCTGATGAAATCGAATATAACATTCCGTCAACTCCAACCCCAATACCCATAGTTACCGAAATTATATCAGCAACATGAACAATAGCGGTTAACTTCTTGTTAATAGTTGCCTTTTCCGGCTCATGATGTAACATGATGGCCTCTACCAGTTCCGGTGGCAGGTTCCATTTTTCTGCAACCCGAGCACCTGCCTGGGCATGATCATAGCCCATTACAGCCATCTCGGCTTCATTAAAAGGAATGTTTGTATTTTCTACCTTTTCTACTACTTCATAATAAGCTTCTTTCATATAGCTATTAAGAATAACTTTGCCAATATCATGTAATAAGGCAGCGGTATATGCGACATCTACCGCAGGATATTTAATTCTTTTGGAAACAATACGGGCTGCAATAGCTGAACTTTGTGAATGATGCCATAATTCACCCGGTTCCAGTGCATAGCCTCCAATTTCCTTATTAAGAATTTCGCTGACTGATGCTGCCAGTACAATACTGCGAATAGTTCTGAAACCCAGCAGCACAACTGCATCAGTTACGGTAGATATTCTACGCGGGAAACCATAAAAAGCCGAGTTTGCTAATCTCAGTACTCTGGCAGTCATACTCTGATCCTGAGTAAGAACATTATTTATATCCTGAGCAGTTGAATCAGGATCTTCTGATAATTTCATTACCTGTACTACTACGTGGGGTAATGCCGGTAGATCATTTACTGCTTCAACAAGCTGTTCGAGGGAAACCATTCCCATCGATAACCCTCCTATCTCCAGTTATCAATTTTTCGTTCGAGATAAGTACGGTAATTTCCAAGTTCTTCACTAATTTTTAATAATAATCTTTCCAGGTCAATTTTGGACAAGGTTATTTCCTCAGGATTTATTATTTCAATGGTTCTAAATTCATCTTTCATAGTAAACTTCAATACTTCTTCAATGGTATCTGCGTTCAAAGTAATGATAACCGGTGCATAACTTATAAGCTTACCAGTAATTTCATCAACCACCGAATAAGTTTCAAGTCCCATATCAATATCTTCAATATAAATACCCTGAATAGGTACATTGCGAATCAACGATATTTTATTTTGTCTGATTTCTTCTGCTACCTGTTCTCCAGTTTTACCTCCGAACAATTTTCCCTGCTGGGCACGACCACGGTAATCAAAACGGACTTTCATTCGTAATCTTTCCAAATCAGTCCCCCCTTGTTTTAATTACAAATTTCTAACTAAGGGTACACCCACACTGCCATAAACACATTCCCAGGGCGGCAGACAATCCTTCCCCATAATGGATACCCAGATTAATCAACGGACTTAGTTTCAAGCTTTTCAATGCTACTAAATGGCCGGGCTCAGCTGACAAGGAAGCTGTCAATAATTTAAAATCTGCCTGACTATCTAATCCTGTAGCCAGTAAAGCTGCTACCGAAGTAACATATCCGTCCAGCATAATCCACATTCCACTTCGGGCTGCTTCAAGTATAAATCCTGCTAGTGCAGCGATTTCCAGACCCCCGAAACGGCTGAGCAAATCGATAGTATCAAATGGAAATACCTGTCGACACTTTAATGCCCTGTTAATAATATCGACTTTTCTTGCATAAACTTTATCTCCGGCTGAACCTGGTCCGACAATACTGGCAGGAGATATCCCGGAAATTACTGTTATAATTGCTGATGCACAAAGGGTATCTGCCACGCCGATTTCACCTATTCCTATTATATCAAATTTATGAACAGATAAAGTGTTGTAAATACCTGCTCCTATATTAATTGCCTGCTCAACCTCAACTCTTTCCAACGCATCCCCGAATAAAAAATTGGCAGTTCCCTGGCGAATATTAAGATTTACAGTACCAGGTACCGGTGTTTTTAATCCAACATCGATTATATACTCTAACTTATTAAGTTGCTGTAACAAGCTGGCTGTCGGTGCCCTGCCGTTTATATGTTCCAGTACAATATCACCGGAGCTAAACGGAAGGTATGCACTTATATTTTCCTCACTGATACCATTATCTCCTGCAAATAATACTAAACAATATTCTATTGGGTCATAATTTGTCGTTGGATCTTTCAGCCAATAGGGGTTTACCGGCTCAATCCCAGGCTGTATATTAATTAAATTCACTCTTAATAATCAATTCCCTTCCTGGCAGTGATGCCCTGATTGTAAGGATGTTTGATTTTATCCATATTGGTTATTAAATCAAAGCTATCCTTTAATTCGGCTGGAAATAGCCGCCCGGTAGTTATTATATCTATGTCAGATGAAGAATTTTGCAACATGAAGGTAATGTATTCCCTCCATAACGGGAAAAGTTGATATACATTCCATATTTCATCGAGGATAATGACATCGTATTTACCGTGCTCAAATTGCTGACTTACAAAATGCAGTCCTGCTTCTGCCAATCGATAATCTTCTTCAGATTTATTGGAGTTGGTTACTATGCACTCGCCTTTTCCCGGACAGCAATCCTGCCCGTTATAAGGACACTTACGACCAAAAGATACTGCTTTCAGGGCTGGGTCATCTATTCGTTTTATTGCCCGCCACTCACCGCTAACTTCCAGGTCTTTAAGAAAAGCCACTATTAAAACTCTTTTTCCATGTCCCCAGGCCCTTATTCCCAAACCCACCGCTGAAGTTGTCTTGCCTTTGCCGTTTCCGGTAAGTACCAGTTTCATTATCCTACCTCAAATTGCTTTCGCTGGCCAACTGTCTTAATTTATTTACTTCCTGCCGGTCTAATAATCGGTATTCACCTTCCGCCAGGTCTTTTAATTCCAGAAAAGCAAATCCAGTCCGTTTTAAAGTTATAACCGGATATCCAACTGCCTGGCACATTCTTTTTACCTGCCGATTACGACCCTCATGAATAATTATTTCCAATAAGGTTTGATGATGATCAATTTTTAAACATCTTACTCCGGCCGGAGCAGTTATTCCGTCATCAAGCATTACCCCTTCAGAAAGTATATTTATGGCAGCCTGATTAACTACTCCTTCTACCCAAGCCTGATAGGTTTTTTTTATTTCATAGCGGGGGTGAATCATCAGGTTGGTAAAATCACCATCATTAGTAAGCAACAATAAACCTTCTGTATCTAAATCGAGGCGGCCTACAGGGTAAACTCGCTGAGGGAGGTCAGCTAATAAATCTATTATGGTGGTACGACCGTGAGGGTCACTGACTGAGGATAATACTCCGGTAGGTTTATTCATCATCAGATAAATCTTTTCTTCAACAGAAATTTGCCGGCCATCTAATTCAACCCGATCGGTTTCAGGGGTTACATTGTAAGCCAGCTGATCAATTATTTGACCATTAACTGCTATACGCTTATCAATAATTAGCTGTTCTGCTTTTCGACGCGAAGTTATACCCGCCTCGGCCAGATATTTTGCCAGCCTCACTTTTTCCCCCATTCTGCCCTGAGCAACTAAAATGTTCCTGACTCTATTATGCTTTAGTTTCGTTATATACATTCTATTTCCTGCCCGGGGAAAGATTAATAGAAAATTGATTCAATCTATTTTATACTTAGCCCATATGACTTTTCTGGTATTATAATCATTAATGATAGTAATTAGTGGAGGCTTATATGGAAAAAAGAAATATAGACAAACCCAAAGTAGAACAAGCGGTGCGCATGATTTTAGAAGCTATTGGTGAAAATCCGGAACGTGAAGGTCTGGTTGATACTCCGCGGCGGGTTGCTAATATGTATTCCGAAATATTTGCCGGGATAGATATTGAACCCCGCGAATTGTTACAGGTGCGCTTTTCAGAATTTCATGATGAATTAGTGCTGGTTAAAGATATCCCCCTGTATTCAATGTGTGAGCATCATCTGCTGCCTTTCTATGGCAAAGCTCATGTAGCATATATTCCACGGGGTGGGCAGGTGGTTGGCATAAGTAAACTGGCCAGAGTTGCAGATGCCTATGCTCATCGTCCTCAATTACAGGAACGATTAACTTCTCAGATTGCTGATTGTATTTATGATACATTAAAACCTTATGGCGTTGGGGTAGTGATCCAGGCCGAACATATGTGTATGACCATGCGCGGCATTCGCAAACCTGGTTCCCTAACGGTAACTTCAGCCGTACGCGGAATTTTTGAATCCCGCTCTGAAGCCCGCGCCGAACTTCTTTCATTAATTCTAAACGACTAGGATAATAATCAAGGGTAGAGCTGGCTCAATACCTGAGATAAATTCCCTCACCCATGGCATTAAAGCAACTTAATAAAGCAAGCCCGTAACATATTTTGATGATACGGGCCTGTTTTAATATTTGGTTGTTTTACAGTTGCTTTTGATTAGCCTCTCAATACCGAACCACCTAGAACAGTCCTACAATTTCTCCGTCGGCTTTTATATCTATTTTTTCGGCAGCCGGAGTTTTACCCAGTCCGGGCATGGTCATAATTTCACCGGCCAGAGCCACTACAAATCCGGCGCCAGCAGATAATTTTACTTCACGAATTGTAACTTCAAACCCGCGTGGTCTGCCTTTTAAGTCAGCATTATCTGATAATGAATACTGCGTTTTGGCTATACATACCGGTAAATTTCCATAGCCTTGCTGTTCGTATTTATCCAGCATTTTATTGGCTGCCGGTAAATATTTAACACCATCTGCACCATATATTTCACGGCATATGGTTTCTATTTTGTTTTTAAGTGGCTGATTCAAATCATACAGGAAGTTGAATGTGCTTTTGCTCTCTGCAGCTTCAATTACTTTGCGGGCTAATTCTTCACCGCCTGCAGAACCTTCAGCCCAAACTCTTGATAATGCTACAGAAGCCCCTAAAGCTTCACATTTAGCAAATACCAGCTTAATTTCTTCCTCAGTATCAGTGGGGAACTCGTTCAAGGCTACCACTACCGGAAGACCATATTTCTGAATATTCTCCAGTTGTTTTTCCAGATTTTCAATACCACGCTCCAGGGCTGCCAGATCAGGTTCACCCAGTTTATCTTTACTTACCCCGCCGTGGTTTTTAAGAGCACGGACAGTTGCTACCAGCACTACTGCATCCGGAGCCATGTTTCCATAGCGGCAAACTATATCAAAGAATTTTTCCGCACCCAGATCAGCACCAAAGCCGGCCTCAGTTACCATATAATCTGCCAGCTTCATTCCCATACGGGTAGCCATTATGCTGTTGGCCCCATGAGCAATATTGGCAAATGGGCCGCCATGTACAAATGCAGGTGTATTTTCCAGAGTCTGCACCAGATTGGGTTTAATTGCATCTTTCATCAGCAAAGCCATAGACCCGGCCGCTTTCAAATCATCAGCAGTAACTGGTTTGCCGTCATAGGTATAGGCAACTACAATACGTTTAAAGCGTTCTTTTAAGTCCATTAAATCAGTTGCCAGACATAAACATGCCATAATTTCTGAGGCCACGGTAATATCAAAACCTGATTCTCTGGGAACACCGTTAACTTTTCCACCCAGACCGACTATTATGTTTCTCAGCGCTCTTTCGTTTAAGTCCATGGCCCGGCGAAATACAATCTGTCCAGGATCAATCTGCAAAGTGTTTCCCTGGTGTATATGGTTGTCCAGCATAGCTGCCAGTAAATTATGAGCTGTGGTTACCGCATGAATATCTCCGGTAAAGTGCAGATTAATATCTTCCATCGGTACAACCTGAGAATACCCACCCCCGGCTGCTCCGCCTTTTACCCCAAAACTGGGTCCCAGTGAAGGTTCGCGCAGAGCAATAATTGCCTTTTTGCCAATACGATTAAGTGCCTGTCCCAGACCAACCGTGGTAGTTGTCTTGCCTTCGCCTGCCGGAGTAGGATTAATAGCAGTAACCAGAACTAATTTTCCCGAAGGCCGCTCCTTTAATCTTTCCCACAAATCCAGCGATACTTTGGCTTTATATTTACCGTACAGATCCAAATCATCTTCGCTGATACCAATTGATGCAGCTACATTGATAATCGGTTCCATTTTCGATTCCTGGGCAATTTGAATGTCAGTTTTCATTATTGTTTCCACCTCTCTGTTTTTTCGTTTGCTTTTATATTATAACCAGTTTATTAAAACCTGATTTTTAGTGACTATTTCTAAATTAATGATGTTAGTAGGCGAAGGCTTAAACACATAAGTAGTCCCTAGAAGGGACTAATACTAATGTTTTTATTAATTTTCTTTTATCCAAAAAGTTTAATATATTTTAACATCACCCATTATTAAATCATTTTTTACATATAAATGTCCACTATTAGTTATTCAAAAAGTTAAAACTTCTGATTATTTTTATAGAATTTCCTCCTGAATGAATTAATTAATCAATGATTCTACGAAATCTTATCTTATATTGTTGAGAAGATTAAATACTATATTGTGATTATCTTACCTATTTACAGTTGTTATGATCTGTTCTGCTGAGATCTTAATCTCTTTATCAAATACGAAATACCCAAAACTATCAATACTAAAGCGGTGTAAATAATTAGTGTGATTATGGTTATTGCCCTGTTCAGGTAGTAATAACCTCCTGCGTCATCAGTCAATAATATTAATGTATTTGTTACAAGGCCCAATAAGTAAAAAGATAGTTTTCTATTGCTTACGTTAATCATAGTGACGAAAATTAGGTTCATTACTATATAACTAATAGTAAATAAATAGTCATTGTTAAAAATCGCCGATAAAAAAATATCTTTTGGCAGATGTATACATAAAACAATATAAGCTATACAAACCCCAAGCCCCAAATGCAGCCATCTGGTTTTCATTGAATACACCCCTTGATATTTAATTATTTTGATGAAATGGTAATATTCCTGTTTTTATCCACATAATAACAGTTGTTTATTTCGACATAGCTTGTAAACAGGCAAAAAAGCAGCGTGGAAAACCAAGGTTTTAACCACGCTAAAGAAGTTGGTAACAAATTAACAGGTTATTATAAGATTCAATAAGTCAATAACTCTGATGCCTGGCACCAGGTAACTCATATTTATCTGTTGAATTTGATGTATATAAATTTACCTTTGACGCTCTTATTGACATCTGCCGGGCTAAAGGTGTTTTGCCAGTATACACTGTACCATTCGGGATTGACTTTATTGGGATCATCGAAAGCAACCGAAATTCCAGTGATAGGCGGCAGAGTTGGAACTTTGGACGTCCATAAATAAATGAAGTTTCCTCCGGAACCTGCATTCAGGTCTTGGCCGATACGCGTATAGTTAACGTAATTAGCATTATGGTTTAAAAGTTTGGTCTCCGACGGTGCTGCACTGCCCCTTAATTCCATAAACAAATCGGTATAGGCGTCATTGATGTTTTCACCCAGCTTATAGCACAGATAGATGAAGTTCCCGCCGGCTCCTGCGTTCAAATCAGCATTGACTAACTGATACCCCGGAGGACATTTGCTTCTGGCGTTCCATTCATTTTTATCTGAGACGAATACGATATCGGTTATATATTTTTGCATAGGCCACTGGTTACCCTGGGCCAGATTCTGTTTTTCAAATTCGGCTTTCATACTGGCAGCACGGGCGGAATTGTCGCACAGCTCCCAAATCGGTACCAGAGATCGGGCGGTAGTGCTGCCGAAATCCACCAGCGTGCCCTTATTCTCCAGAGTGCTTTCCCATTTCGTCAGGGTCTGAGGCTCGGTCAGGAACTGATTGATATTCAGCGTGAAATCGCCGCCATAACTATGGAGGGTCTCATCCTTGTTGCTGTCGTATTCGGACTTGTTCGTGATGTTCTGATAGGAGCCGCTGCCGCCGGCACTGAAGATTACGGCATTAAAATCCGCTTTGGCCGCAGTTTTAAAGTTTTCATAACTGGTTGAGGCTTTGGAACTGGCGGTAATGCTGTAGTCAACTCTGCCGCCGGTGATCGTATCTACCAGCACATATTGACCATAGTTTGCAAAAACTGTACTGGCAGGAATGCTGCTGTCGTTCAGCATTTTTTTGCAATCATCTGTTAGATAATCTTTTAAGTTGGTTGTTCCGTTGACATATACGCCATACTTTTTAACCACATAGCTGAAGGTGGAAAAATAGTTGTTTAATTCCTGGGTACGTGTTGAATCAAAATTAGCGTTGACCGAACCGCCGAAGCCAAAATAGCTGCCTGATGCGCTTATCTTAGTTGACATACTGGTACTGTAGGAGCGTATGGATTCGCTGATGATTTGACGGTTTTCACCCTGGTCAAAACGAATGCGTTCCATTCTTTGATTCTGGATGAGCTTGGTGGTATCCAGAACCGGCTGCTTTAAAGAATCTACAGATGCATATTTGCCAAAGACATCATATCCCCGTCCCACACGCATGACCACTGGGATATCGGCTTCTTCCATCGTTACTTTCATCACTTTTCCAGTCTGTGTACTTCCCCATGCATTTTTGATTTTGCTCAAATCCATGGAAATAAACGAACCAAGATTGGGTTTTGATGGCTCAAGCACCGGAGGTTTGAGATTGACTTCCGGGAGTTTTGATAAACCCGGCTTAACAAGGGATTCTTCTAACTGAGGATCAGTATTTGATACTGTTTTTATAATAGTAATTTTCCTGGTTGCTTCGTCCCATTGAACATTACAGCCCAGTGTTTCGGTAACAAAACGGATGGGCAACATGGTGCGGCCGTTTATGATCAGAGGTTTTACATTGGCATTGTCAGTATCAATAGGGATATACTTCCCGTTAACCAATGCTTTACTTTGACCAATCCATAGTTCCATGTTCGTTTTCCCTGATGACACCGTTACTTTTCTGGTTTCATTATCCCAGGAAACATCAGCGCCCAGAGGTGTCGCGACATATCTGACCGGCAGCATGGTGCGACTTTCAATAATTGAGGGACTGACATCCATAACAATCAGTTCGCCATTTGCGGTATAGGAATTGTTATCCAGGATAAAAACCATAACCGTCTCCTGATTATTGGCTGTATCGCCGGCTAAAGCAAATGAAGTAAATAGCATAATTATAACTGCCACCACACAAGCTATTAACGGCGCTTTTAATGATACCTGCTTAATTCTTAAGCTCGCAATATTTTTCATTAACGCCAACCTCCTGTTAATAATATGGTTAGTCTTTTATTCTTCCAGGTATTATTTATTCGAATAAATAGTAAAAACTCCTGCCGGTTTCCCACGAAATGACATATTTTTTTTAGATATATATGATATCCAATCAGCAACGAAAATCACAATGTCAATAAGTTAATAAGTCCGGTGCCTGGCACCTTATAAGAATATTATTTAAATAATAAATTGCAGATGTATACTGAGGCGATGAAGCCGGTAATATCAGCGGTTAATCCGGTAACCACCGCATAGCGGAATTTTTTTATCCCGACTGCTCCAAAATATACGGTCAAGACAAAAAAGGTGGTGTCCGTGGTTCCCTGCATGGTTGAAGCAATACGGCCGATTAAAGAGTCGGGGCCATAGACCCGCATCAGTTCAGTAGCCATCCCTAAAACGCCGCTTCCTGATAAGGGACGCATTATGGCCAGAGGCAGGACTTCAGCCGGGGCTCCCAGGTAATTGGTGACTGGCGACAATATTTGGGTCAGATATTCCATAGCTCCCGAAGCTCGGAAAACTGATATGGATACCATCATCCCTACCAAAAAAGGAATTATCTTTATTGCCGTAGTAAACCCTTCCTGAGCTCCTTCTACAAAACTCTCATATACAGGAACCTTTTTTACAAATCCATAAACCGGCACCGTCAACAGCAAAAAAGGAATTGCCCAGCGGGAAACAGTTTCCAGTACCTGCAGAAACATAATTATCTCCCCCAGCGGCTGTAAGTACGCAGCCAGTAATCGAGAGATACGGCAATAAGCATTGCCAGACTGGTAGCAAATATGCACGGCCCTACTATTTCAGTGGGATTGGCAGAGCCGAAAGATAATCTTACTCCGATAATTGTGGCCGGTATTAAAGTAATGCAGGATGTATTAAGGGCCAGAAAGGTGCACATAGCCGTGGATGCCTGCTCCGGGTCCGGATTTAATTGCTGTAATTCCTGCATGGCTTTCATGCCAAATGGAGTAGCAGCATTGCCCAATCCCAGCATATTGGCACTTAAGTTAAGAATAATTGCTCCCATGGCCGGATGCCGAGGCGGGACTGTGGGAAATAACCTTACCATCAGGGGTCTCATAACCCAGGCAATTACTCTTATCAAGCCGCCTTTTTCTGCAATTTTCATAATGCCCAGCCATAGCGCCATAACCCCAATCAAATCAAAACAGACTGCTACAGCTCCCTGAGCAGCATCCAAAGCGGCACTGGTTACAATTTCAATATTACCGTTCAGCGCGGCTACAATTATTCCCATAGCCAGCAGCAATAACCAAATTACATTCAGCATTTGAAAAATACCCTCCTGCCTCTTAGAAGGGTATGAGATTTACGATAAAAATAGAACAGCCCCTGTTTTCAGGGGCTTATAGCCGTTATTTTTCAAAGGTTTATAATTCTAATACATTAATAAAGCGTATCATCCAGATTGCCTTCACCTTTGTTGCGGCGCAATATACCATCCAATTTATCCATAAATTGCGGAGCAATATCCACCATTCTTTCGGCCAGATGATTTCCTGTGGTAGATATCAGCCTTACATCATTCATGCGTACCACCAAAAAACCGATCGGTTTTACTGATACTCCCGCCCCGCTTCCCCCCGCAAAAGGCAATGTATCATTTTTGGATTGGGGAGATAAATCATATTCTCCTCCGCCAGCCGCAAAACCACATGCAACCTGGGAAATTGGAATAATTACTGAACCATCATTAGTTTCTACTGCATCCCCTACGACTGTATTTACATCAACCATTTCCTTAATACTCTGCATGGCAGTTTTCATAAGACTCTCTATAGGATGACCTGTTCCATTTCCGGATTGCGTTTCCATTATAATACCCCCTGACTATCCAAACCAGCATTAAATATGCTATGAATATAATATGTACCAATCGGATTTTGAATATACCTGTTATCTCACTTTTCAATCGCGGCTTAATGAAATTAAAATCCGGTGCAACATTCAGATTCAATTCCTTCATTTCAATCCATTTATTAAGCAAACCTACCACTATTCCTTTTATTGACCAGATGACTCCGGTTAATAGTCCGGTATACATAGCATCACCAGTACTACAGCAGCTTTTCCAATCCAGACGCTGTAAAATCAGGTAATGGCTGATTCGCGTTAATAATTTTCTCAGATCTCTTTCGTCACCATGAGCTGATCCCCGGCGTATAATGCTGCGTATAAGCGGAGTAGTTCTGGTTTTAAGCCAACTATTAAATTCCTGCCAATCAGAAAACTCTTTTTTAGTTATCCATAGTTGGCGTTTTCCGGTTGAAAATGGTGATATGACAAAGATTTCAAGGTGGGGGTAAGTTCCCGGCCAGTCAATTTTAAAAATAAAATGTATTTTTATATTCAGCATCCATAATAGCAGGGATACTATTAAAATAATTAATATGACAAGGTGTTCGGACATGGTACAATCTCCTGTTTTGGTTATTGTTCCCATGTAATCTGCCGTCTATGCAGAATTCATTTTGGTCTGGATTGTTCAATGCTGTTTTCAATAGTATTAATTACTTTGGCCATTTCATCTTCAACGCTAATATTGGTTCGCCCTAATTGAAAACTTGGACAGTGCAGATTATAATCCACAATTTTTTTACTGATCTTATCGAGTGTAATGCGACTTTCGAAATAAAAATGCTTTTTCTTATTATTATATCGGGTTATAACATCATCGTTGTGCTTCTCCCGCCAGATAATCCGGGTATAACGGCAGAAATAATCTACCTCCTGCCAGAATTTCTCCAAATCCGCATCAATATCTTTTCCCAACTCAATCCAATGGGGGGCAAAATTATTATCTTTCAGTATTTTAAATACCATCCGCATTTCAGGCAGTTCATAGGGATTTTCCTGCAGGTTCAAAGGTTTGCCGGCTCCGGGCAGGTTATTAAATTTTCCTTCTTCCTGGGCTTTGAGAATCTGATTTTCTACCAAATCTTCGGTACTGCTCATATATTGTGCCAGTTTACGGGCTTGCTGTGCTTTGGTTTTAATTTGTTCTTCGAGAGACTTCTCAGACACCTTTATTCCTCCTCCAAACCGGGTAAATCCTGCAAACTTGGCAGGCCAAAAACACGCAAAAATTCTTCGCTGGTTCCATATAATACGGGCTTGCCAATTACCGGTTTGATGCCTGCCTCTTCTATAAGGCCCCGTTCCAGCAAACCGGAAATAGTCTTGTCCCCTTTTACGCCTCTAATGCTTTCAATTTCAGCTCTGGTTATCGGTTGACGGTATGCTATAAGAGCAAGAGTTTCCAGGGCAGCAGGGGACAATCTGCGCTTAACCGGTCGAATCATTCGCGACAGTATATCTGAGTATTCCGGTTTTGAACATAGTGTATAATACCCATCTTCAAGCGTAATCTGAATACCGCGATTAGCCTCACGATACTCAACCATCATTTCTCTTAAAATCGGTTTCAATTCCAATAATGGCACATCTAGTATTTCCACCAGTTCATCAGCACTTACCCGTTCACCACGGGCAAACAGAATTGCTTCTACTGCACCCTTGATTTCTTCACGCATAATCATCCCGACAATTCCACCCGTAAATATATTTTTATATCCTCATTATTATTTTCCTGTATGGCAGTAACCTTTTGCAAGCGAATCAATTCCAATAAAGCCAGAAATAAAGCCAGGGCCTCCCGTCTTCCTGAAATACCGGCAAATAATTGCTGCATCCAAATTTCCTGAGCAGGATTATGTAAAGCCAGCATTATCTGCTGCATTTTTTCCGGTATACTAATATCGTCATCAGGAAGTTCATATAACTCATCAGCTTCCGGCATACGCCTCAAAATTGCCCGGTAGGCTCTTAATAAACTGATGCTGTTGGCAAGTAATTGTTCATCTGTAGCCAGGCCTTCTGATGCATTCCGGAAATAAACCCGGGGCAGTAACCCGCTTTCCAGATCAAGCAACCACTGTGCAGCAGCTTTATATTTTTTGTATTCTATTAGTTTTTGCATCAGATCAGTCCGCGGATCTTCCTCTTCTTCCTCTTCGGACATTATCCCGCGTGGCAATAGTAATCTGGATTTTAAATTCAGCAGATAGGAGGCCATTAGTAAAAAGTCCCCCATGCGTTCCAGATCATAGTCCCCGGTAACCGAAAGGTATTGCATATATTGATCGGTAATAATCGCAATCGGAATGTCGTCCAATTCGACTTCATTTTTTTCTATCAAATACAGTAATAAATCCAGAGGTCCATGAAAAGCTTCCAGATCAACTAAATAAGCCACGGTTAGAACCTCCCTAAAAAACTATTGCACTTAATAACCCGTAAAGTATCTGCACCAAAGGGGTAAGAATTACTGATATTGCTCCGCTGATTATCAATAGCAGCAGGATTAACATGCTGTATCTTTCCATTGAATACATAAAGTTGGCTCCCTCATCGGGGAGTAATCCGGCCAGAATCTTGGAGCCATCCAGTGGTGGTACCGGAATCATATTAAAAGCTGCCAAAATAAGATTTATCCATACCAAAGGCCCCAGCAGCTGCAGGGTATAATCTGCCCACTGTGCTTGCTGGTATGGCGATATATATTTGATTAAAAACATTCCCACCAGGGCCAGCAAAAGATTGGTAACCGGTCCAGCCAGAGATACCAGCATCATACCCCGTTTTACCCCGACATCCCTGAAATTTGCAGGATTGACCATAACCGGTTTGGCCCAGCCAAAATGAAATATCATCAGCATAGCAAAGCCTATCCAGTCAATATGTGCCAGCGGATTTAAGGTAAGACGGCCCTGATAGTAGGGAGTGTCATCACCTAAATAATCTGCCACTTTGCCATGGGCAAATTCATGAAAAGTCAAGCCAATTATTATTCCCGGCAGCCAAATAACCATTTCAACTATTCCAGGCATTATTAAATTTACCCTCCTCTAACCATTGAGTCACCATCAGCAATTCTTCCTGTTTGCTTAATACAAGGCCATTCATTTTTTGTCGGTAAAGTTCAGCCAGAATAGTGCTATACAATGGACCGGGTTTCAAACCCATAGCCTTTAAATCATGTCCATTTATTTCCACCCTAACCTTATCTTTAGCCTCCAAATAATCCACCACTGTCTCCCAGGTATTTTCATTGTGTGCGGTTAACAATAAATAAACCAGAGATTCAGTGGAAAAACCGGCCATCATTTCGTTAATATCTGCCGGTGAGGATTTTCCGTGAACTTCAATGTCACGGATAATATCGCCTGCCTTACGGGAAGCCCGAATACTGTTACTGGCATACTGATCCAAATAATAGCGACCAATTACTTCTTCTATCTGTTGATCAGATAATTGTGCCAATATAACCATTATATAAACCAGCCAGGCTTTAAATTCGTTATTATATTCTCTCTCCAGCCACCAGGCTATAACCACCGGTATGCGTCTCAAAGTAGTACGGCTTATTTTCTGCAGGTCCACTTCCGGTAATATATATTTCCAGACGCCAATTTCTCTCATCCGATCCAGTGATGCTACCGGGTCTTTCTCATTTAATATTAAAATTAATTCCTGCAGTATGCGTTTATGGGACAGTTTACCCAACATATTACGCTCAATGGCATCTTTGGCAAATCGCAAGGTATCAGGTTCAATAGTAAAACGATAACGCTGTTCAAAACGAATAGCCCGCAATACACGGGTAGGATCCTCAACAAAACTTAAATTATACAGTACGCGTATTAACCCATTTTCAATATCCTTGCGCCCGCCGAAATAATCGATTAAATCTCCAAACGACTCCGGATTAAGGCAAATGGCCAGAGTATTAATGGTAAAATCCCTTCGGTACATATCTTCACGAATAGATGATTTTTCCACGGTTGGCAAGGCCGCCGGAAACTCATAATACTCAGTACGAGCTGTGGCTACATCTATTTTTGAACCATCCGGCAATATGACTACTCCAGTTTTAAAACGGGGATGAATTCGTTCCTTGCCACCCAGTCTTTGAGCCAGAGAACGGGCAATAGCCTCTCCATCGCCCTCAACTACCAAATCTACATCAAAATTGGGGACCCGGATAAATAAATCTCTTACAAATCCCCCTACACAATATACTGTGCTCTCATGTTCCTCAGCTACTTCGCCGGCAATTTTCAAAATAGTCAATATCCGGGAAGGCAATCGATCGTGCATTATCTCCCAACAATTCTCTTTTTCTGACTCACTGCCTGAATATAAAACTTCATGGTCTTCGGGATAATCCTCGCCATGCAGGGTACGCAAAATATCGGTGCGGGATACTATACCGATAAGTTTCCCTTTTTCTACCACCGGAAGTCTTCCAATATCGTGTTCAACCATTAACCGCTGAATCTCATTAACTGGCGCATCAGGCTCAACGGACAGAATTGCTGTAGTCATAAATCCTTTTACCGGTGCATGCCCCAAATCATGAATACGGGCCTTATCAACATCACGCCGGGATATTACGCCTACCATTTGATCATTTTCTACTACCGGCATACCGGTATGTCCATAGCGCAGCATTATTTTACCGGCTTCTTCCATACTGTGCGACATAGGTATGGTTTTAACCGGCGTAGACATTATATCTTTAGCCAGCATACCCGGAGTACAATTCTCTCCCAGCCCGGCAGTAATAATCCCTATTATTTCTTCAACTCCCTGACCTTTTACAACCGCCGAAGCCGCTTTGTCATGACCTCTTCCTCCTAACGGCTTTAAAATATCATTAACCTTAATATTACCGGTACGGCTGCGACTTACTACATGAATCCTGCCTTCCATCCGTGCTAAAACGAATATCCCATCGCTGTTTTCCATTTCAAACAACCGATGGGTTACAATATCCAGGCCGGGAATAAACTCCTCACCATCATCAACCGCTATCACTACATCCATATTATTAATTCGGTAATGACGGGCCGTATTAAGCAGTTGCTGCAGCAATTGGCGCTGCTCACCTGAAAAAGGCTGGTCCATAAAATTTGCTACTACCGAAAGGTTGGCTCCCCGCTCCAACAAATTGGATACTGCCCTTAAATCCCGGGGGGTAGTGGAAGGGAAAAGCAAACTGCCGGTATCTTCATAAATTCCCAGCGCTAAAATGGTAGCTTCAAAGGAACTGACCGTGATATCCTGGTCCAATATTTTTTCAACCAATATAGTAGTCGCTGCCCCGGTAGCATGTATTTCTGATATGGGGCCGTGTAAATCATCAGGCGATATGGGATGGTGATCATAAATATAGAACTCCATATCAGATTGCGCAGCAGTAGATTTTAAATGTCCCAAACGATTAATATTGCCTGTATCTACCAATATCATGCGTCTAACCCTTGATAAGTCAATTTCACGAGGACTCTTTATAATCAGAGAGTCTTTATATAAAGCTAAAAATTGCCTGACATTCTTGGATAAGGTTCCCGAAAAAACTTTTACGGCACCAGGATAAAGTTTTCCTGCTGCCACCATGGAAGCCAATCCGTCAAAATCCAAGGCGTTATGTGATGTAATAATATCCAAATGATTTATCTCCCCATTTTAATGTTGCTCCGGGATTGACCATTACGATAAATTATTTGCATGCTTGTACCCATAGAGTACCCCGGTCTTCTTATTCAATATCAATTATTGACATGGTGCAACGGGAGATGCAGACCAATTTTTCGGCTTCGTCATAAATACGAATATCCCAAATAATAGTTCTGCGCCCCACATGCACAGGAACACCAACAGCTTTTACAACTCCATCACGCACGCTGCGAATATGATTGGCGTTAATCTCCAGTCCTACTGCCCGTTGTCGGGAAGCATCTATATGCAGATAACTGCCGGAAGAGGCAACGGTTTCAGCAATAACTACAGAAACACCTCCATGCAGCAACCCGAAAGGCTGATGATGAATTGATGTAACCGGCATTTGAGCTACTACCCGTTCAGGTGTAAATTCAATAATCTCGATGCCAAGCGTATTCATAACCGTGTTTTCCAAATTAAATCCTGAAGCGTCCTGCAAATCAATCTCCCCCATATCCTACTGGTTATTATCTTAACATTATACCAGTTTAAATACTTTTTCATTGCTTATTGCAGTTACCGGGGCAATTTCAACCTTGGAGGTATAAGGTCATTACTGGTCAAATCTGCATAGGTTTCCCGTTTGATAATTAAATCACTGTTGCCATCATTTACCAGTATCATGGCCGGTCTGGGCAAGCGGTTATAATTACTGGACATACTATAGTTATAAGCCCCGGTTGCAAATACCACCAATAAATCACCAGCCTCAGCCACCGGCAATTCAATATCCCAGATTATCATGTCTCCGGATTCGCAACATTTGCCGGCGATGGATACTGTCTCCTGCGGGGGCAGATTAGCTTTATTAGCCAAAATAGCAGTGTATTTGGCGTCATAGAGAGCAGGCCTGATATTATCTGCCATGCCGCCGTCTACTGCCAGATATTTCCTGACATTGTTAACCTCTTTGCAGGAACCTATTGAATAAATGGTAACACCTGCAGGGCCAACTATGGATCTGCCCGGTTCCACTATTACACGAGGTATATTTATGTTGGCCTGACGGGCTTTTTCCTCCACAGTACTCATAACTGCATCAGCCCAATTTTCTGCATAAGTAGGCTCATCTCCGGCAGAATAGTAAATGCCAAAGCCGCCCCCCATGTCAATTTCATCTAACTGATAGCCTAATTTATTATGTATTTCAACCATGAAATCCATCATCAAAGCAGTTGCCTGACGAAATGAATCCATCTCAAAGACCTGGGAACCAATATGGCAATGCAGTCCAACCAGGTTGATATTAGGAGTATTCAGTGCCGTCTTTACCCCTTCCATTGCCTGACCATCGGGCAAAGTAAAACCAAACTTGGAATCGATCTGTCCAGTCTGAATAAATTCATGGGTATGAGCCTCAACTCCCGGGGTTATGCGCAGCAGAATATCCTGGGTATAGTTCTTTGCCCGGCATAAATCAGATAACAAAGATAATTCGTAAAAATTATCGACTACTATGCGACCAACGGAATTATCAATTGCCAGGGTAATTTCATCCGTGTTTTTATTATTGCCATGAAAATAAATAAGCCGGGGAGGAAATCCGGCTTGCAGAGCAGTATATAATTCCCCGCCGGAAACCACATCCAATCCCAGACCTTCCTCGTGAACCATATGTATAATAGCCAGAGAAGTGAGAGCCTTGCTGGCGTAAAGAACCAGGGAGTCGCCCTGCCGGTTAAAAGCCTCGCGAAAGGCCCGACAGTTCTGTCGAAAGCCCTGCTCATCAATAACCCATAATGGAGTCCCATAATCACTGGCTAAATCGACTACATCCATTCCCCCGATTTCCAAATGCCCTGACTCATTAATTTGCATGGTTCCAGTTAAATACATGCCTTTTGTTTCCTCCAGTTCCGCTAAATTGTGCTCAGTTTAACATTGGTTCTGCATCAGCGTCAACGCTGCTTTCCGGTATATACATAATACAATCACCTGTTTTGGCATCTTCAGGTTAATAACAAAATCTGCGAAAATCCGGTAATCCGCGTCATCCGCGTGAATTAAAGTCTCTGTTTTCTAACTAATCATACTTTGATAATTAAAAACCGGACTTATTCAAGCCCGGCATTTTATGGTTTTTATATATTACAGCAGTAATAATCCTTACTGTTGTGTATTATCCGTTTTATTATCCGGTTCTTTAACCGAGTCTTTAGAGTCCTTGGAATGAGAAGCCTTTTCTGTGCTTTTGGCAACAGTATCCGTTTTCAATCGGTTTAATTCCTTTTGTAATTTTTTGTTCAATTGATGTAATTCTTTTTCCTGTCTGGCCAATTTATAATACCTGAAACTATCCAACAAGAATGTTATCAGAGCTCCGGCACAGGCGGCAATAAGCACTACTATTGCCAGGGAAACTTCCGGGGAGGCCCAATTTAAATAGCGAATACTTACTACAGCAGTGTTCTGGAATACAAAAACTGCAATACCGATAGTAAAAATTAGTGCTCCAATTAAATATAACGGCATGGATTAGCCCCCTTTCCAGCTGACATCGGTCGATTTATATTTTATAGGATAGATACCGCCTTTGTCTATAATCATCCCATAAGTTAAGGGGCCCATAATAATGAAGCCCCTTAATACTTTAAAGACCTGGTTTATTAAGCCTTGCTGCCTCTTATTTCATACAGCACCGGGCTGGTAATAAAAATTGACGAATAAGCACCTATAGTAAAACCGATTAACATAGCCAGAACGAATAACTTAATTGACTCTCCACCGAATATTATTAGTGCTATCAGGGCAAATACACTGGTTAAGACTGTATTAAGCGAGCGGTTAAGCATTTGCATAATACTCCGGTTAAGCAAAGAGGAAAAATCTTCTTTGGACTTGATACGAAGATTTTCACGAACCCGGTCAAATATTATAATAGTATCGTTTATGGTATAACCTATAATCGTTAATATGGCCGCAATAAAAGCACTGTTGATTTCCCATTGAAACAGTGAAAACAACCCCAGCACCACTAATACATTGTGTATAATCCCTACAATTGCAGCTATACCAAAAGTCCATTCAAATCTGAATGTAATGTACAACAGCATCATTACCGTAGCTATTAATAAAGCCAGGATGGCGTTGCGGGTAAGCTCCTTACCAATAACCGCGCCAACATTTTCAGAACTCAAAAATTTGACCTCTTTGAATTCCGTCTTAAAACCTTCCATTACTTCGTCAGTCTTTTCCTGACTTAAGGCTGCAGTACGAATATAAAATTCATCTCCGCTTTTTTGAATATCCGCCTTACCAATTTTCATATCACCCAGAACTTTACTTACCTGAGCAGAAGTTGTTCCTCCGGGCAATTTAATATGCAACATTGAGCCACCGGAAAAATCTATGCCCAGATTAAGCCCTTGCATCATCAAAGAAATAATACCGGGAATAATAATCAAGGCGGAAATAATATAATACCATTTTCTCTGTTGAATTATCTGCATTTCCTACCCTCCTTATATCCCGTATAACTTTTGATTCTTGGTTATGTTAGCGAAAACTACTAACATATAACGCGTGAAGGTCAGTACTACCAGCATGCTCATAACTATACCTATGGAAAGAGTAACTGCAAAACCTTTAATAGGACCGGTACCAAAATACATCAATACCCCGGCAGTAATCAAGGTAGTTATATTGGAATCCAGAATGGCAGTAAATGCACGGTTAAAACCGGATTCTATACTGGCAACCAGGGTTTTGCCCAGCCGCAGTTCTTCTTTTATGCGTTCATAAATTATGATGTTGGCATCAACCGCCATACCTATAGATAAAACAAATCCAGCGATACCGGGTAAGGTCCATACTGAACCCAGCAATACCATGGCGGCGACAACCAATAATGCATAAAAAGCCAGGGATAAGGCAGCTATTGTGCCTGGCAGGCGATAATATCCAATCATAAAGATTAATATTGCGATTAGACCAATCAAACCAGCTTTTAAGCTCTTCTCCAGGGAATCAGCACCCAGGGTTGGTCCAATAGATCTTTTCTCCATAATATCCAGCGTAACCGGCAAAGCACCGGAACGAAGCAGGATCGCTAAATCTTCCGCCTCTTTGGCAGTAAATTGCCCTTCTATAACTGCATTACCGTCAGTAATTGCAGTTTTAACCGTGGGGGCGCTAATAGCTTCACCGTCCAATACTATTACGATAGGTTTGCCAATATTGGCAGTAGTGGCATTTGCAAATAATTTAATGCCTTCCTTGTCAAATTCCAGCAATATTTCAGCCGTCTGACTATTCTGAGTCATGCGGGCTTCAGCATTTTTAAGGTTTTTACCGGTTAACAACAGGTTCCCGCTTTCATCATAAAACTCCAATTGTGCAGTATTGGATAAAATCTTTACTGCTGCTTCCGGGTCATCTTCTCCGGCAATTTCTATAACCACCCGGTCATCACCCTGCGGGTAAACGGAAGTTTCCTTTACACCCAGGCTATCTACCCGGTTGCGAAGTATTCCTACCGCTTTCTGAATGGTATCTGCTGTAATTTTTTCTCCCTCTTTTTCCTCAGCCTGCAGTACAACCCTCAATCCGCCCCTTAAGTCCAACCCCAGGTTAATGTTATTCAAGAGCGGCTGACTGGTAAAATATAGCAGCAGGCCCAAAGTTACTACAGCAAGTGCTACGATGAATATACTAGTGTTCTTACTCACTAGCCCTGTCCTCCTTCCAACAACTAAAAATTTATATATTAAAGCAATTTCGCCCCATTTATAACTAATTCAAACTTACAACCAAAGTAGTCTGCTGCTTTTTGACACATAAGCATACGGCTCAAAAATATCTCGAAATACTCCATCACCGGGCATATATTGGTATCTATGGTCAAATCCATAGTAATAATTTTATTTTCACCATCAACTATCAGATTTGACTTCTGTACAGCATAATTAACCCGGTCATGAATATCAAAAGTAGCGACATCCTGATTTCTAACCCGATTACGATGTACATGTGACTTATCTGCCAGAATAAGTGCAGCCGCGACTTCATTAACCGGTTGGCCACTGCCTTCATCATGGTTACCTATGGCAGCAGTAATAATGGAAATTTCCTTAGGCTCCATACCTGCACGCCGTAAAATTTCCAGAGCCATTATTGAACCGCTTTGGCTATGTCCATTGCGGTTAATAACATTGCCTATATCATGCATATAAGCAGCAATACCGGCTAATTCAGCGGTTCGTTCATCATAACCCAGTTTGAGCATGATATCCCGACTGACTCTGGAAACTACAGATAAATGCATTTTACCATGATCAGTAAAGCCCATCTCGCCTAAATGCTTGTTACCGGTTTCTATAAACCCATTGACCAGAGGATTGGATTTTATATCCTGTATAGTTACCATTTTATTGAGGATCTCCTACGCGATAAGCTATAGCTTTCTTAATAAACTCAATTTCAGTATTGTCGCCTGTTTTAAGCACAAAAGTATCTTCTTTTACCCTGGTTATTTCACCTCTTATTCCCCCGATAGTTACAACCTTTTCTCCTTTTTTGAGACTGTCAATCAAATCACCATGTTTTTTTTCCTGGCGTTTACGAGGCATGATAATAAAAAAGTAAAAAATACCGATAAACACTCCAAACCAGATTATCAGTTGTATCCACTGATTATTCATTCCCACGTCTGCAATCACTCCTTAACCTCTCAAACTTTATAATATTTCGCTAGCGTTGGCCAGATTCCTCTTGTTAAAAGCTGTATTTTTTGAAGAAATTCCGATAATACTGATCAAATGTTCCCTCTGATATGGAATTCCTTATATTTTCCATTAATTGTACCAGAAAATATACATTATGGTAGCTCAACAATCTATGAGCCAAAATTTCCTCGGCTTTTATCAAGTGCCTGATATAAGCCCGGCTGTAATTTTTACATACATAACAGGAACATTCTTCATCAATTGGTGAAAAGTCCTCGGCAAACCCGGCATTGCGTACTGTTATTTTACCATGACCGGTATAGGCAGTTCCATGTCTGGCCAGGCGGGTAGGAAGTACGCAATCAAACATATCTACTCCCCGCTTAACTCCTTCCAGTAAATCCTCCGGTTCTCCTACTCCCATCAAATAACGAGGTTTATTAACCGGCAGTACTGAGTCAGTTACCTGCAAAATATCATACATTATTTTTTTGGGTTCACCAACACTTAATCCGCCAATCGCATAACCGGGAAAATCAAACCGGGTTAAATCACCGGCACTCTTTTCGCGTAACTCCGGAAATACATTCCCCTGTATTATACCAAATAACGCCTGATCCTGACGGTAATGTGCTTCCCGGCAGCGCCCGGCCCATAATGTAGTCCTTTCAACAGCCCTTTTGGCTTCTTCATAAGCACAGGGGTAAGGAGCACATTCATCAAAACACATGGCAATATCTGCCCCCAGCTTTTGTTCAATTTCCATTACCAGCTCGGGGGTGAGAAAATGTTTGGATCCATCCAAATGAGAGCGAAATTCTACTCCTTCATCAGTAATCTTCCGTAATTTGCTAAGGCTGAAAACCTGAAATCCCCCGCTATCAGTAAGAATATTGCGTTTCCAGTTCATAAAATTGTGCAACCCACCGGCCTTTTCTATAAGATCAGCACCCGGGCGTAAATATAAATGATAAGTATTGGATAGTATTATACCGGCACCAATATCATATAAATCGTCAGGAGTCAGCGTCTTTACCGTAGCCTGAGTACCAACCGGCATAAAAACCGGTGTTTCAATTTCCGCATGCGTTAATTTAAGTTTGCCCAGCCTGGCTGAACTGGCGGAATCCTGACAAGTTATCTCAAAATTTAACACTGCAACCTCCGGATTAAATAATTAACATAGCATCCCCATAGCTGAAAAAACGATAACGCTGTTGAATTGCCATATTATAAGCGTTGCTGGTTAATTCCAACCCGGCAAACGCTGCCACTAACATCAATAAAGATGAACCCGGCAGATGAAAGTTGGTTATCATTCCATCTATGGCTCCAAAATCATAACCGGGATAAATATATTTACAGGTTTCACCGCTCCCGGGTAAGAATCCGGAATTACTATTATATATTGTTTCCAGAGTTCTGACTACAGTTGTCCCAACTGCTATAATTCTGTGCCCACCGGCACGGGTTTGTTGTAATTGTTCAGTTGTATGTTCATCAACTTCATAGTATTCGGCATGCATGGTATGCTGCCTTATGTCTTCACTGCTTACCGGTCGAAAGGTGCCTAATCCCACATGTAATAAAATCCGGGCAATATTAATTCCCTGTTGATGAAGATTTAATAACAGTGATTCAGTAAAATGCAATCCCGCCGTTGGTGCTGCTACTGAACCCCACTGGCGGGCATAAACGGTCTGATAGTTAAAGTTGTCCTCCTGATCAGCTTCCCGGTTAATATAGGGCGGTAAAGGCATTCTGCCCATCCGGTTGATAAACTCTTCTTCATTAAAACAATTATGGAAGACAATATTCCTGCCTCCCTCCAGAGGCAGATTATCCACAACTTCAGCCGTTACTTCGCTATCGGGAAAGTGCAATATAGTTCCCGGTTTAACTCTTCTCCCCGGTTTTACCAGCGCTTCCCACGCATTGTCAATCTTCTTTAACAGCAGTAATTCCACCTGACCGCCGGTTGCCTTAAAACCGTATAATCTGGCCGGTATAACCCGGGTATCATTAAGTACCAGTGTGTCTCCGCGGTGCAGGTACTGTTGGATATCTTTAAATGTGCGGGATTCAAGTTCCCCGCTGCGACGCCTGGCTACCAGCAAGCGACATTCATCCCGGGGTTCAACCGGATATTTCGCAATTAACTCCTGAGGAAGTTCATATTGATATGTGCCAAGTCCATAAGGTTCTATATTTTTTATGTCTTTCAACATTAATTATCTCCGCCCAATAAAATTAAGCATTAAAGTTAAGATTAAACTTATTATCAGCATGGTTGCCAGAGGAAAATAGAAACTAAAATTGTCTTTGCGGATTACAATATCCCCCGGGAGCTTAAACCCGGTAAATCCCAATCGGGATAATAACAGCAGCAACGCCCCAATAAATAGCAAGGTCAACCCAATAGAAATTATTAATCGCGCCCAATACTCAATCAATTTTATTACCAGTCTCCTTTATTTTATCAACATCATGACCGGCATATCTTTCCAGTTCACTGTATAAACAGCCACAATATTGCTGACGGTATAAACCCATATCCCGGGATAATTGTACCGTTTGTTTAAAGCCTTCACGAAAATCCCGATATAGAAATGGTACCCCGTACTTTTCGCCCATAGCCTGTCCGGTTTCTTTGATTAAATTATGATTTTGATAAGTGCTGACCAGCAATGTAGAGGTAAAATAATCAAATTTTCCCCGGGCAGCTATATGGGCAGCCTTTTCCAGACGCATCTGATAACAAAACCGGCAACGCCGGGTTTCCCGGTAAGAAATCTGCTGAAAATATTTTACTGCATCATAATCAGGATCCAAAATTAATTTAAGCTCAGCAACTTCCGCATATTTTTCCAATGATTCGCGTCGTTTAAGGTATTCGGTATAGGGGTGAATATTAGGGTTGTAATAGTAACCCATAACCTCAAAACCCTCATCACGCAATTTGGGCAATGGATAAGTTGCACAGGGGCCACAGCATATATGCAGCAATACTTTGGGCTGACTTTCAGCAGACATTTATTTCCTCCATATTTAAAGCCGATCATTATTAGAACTCAAACAACCCCGGACTATTGTCATTTTGATAAGCTATTCCCAAATGGCGCCAGGCTCGCTCCAGTGCAATTCTACCGCGTGGAGTCTTCTGAATCAAGCCCAGTTTTAACAGATAAGGCTCATATACATCAGTTATGGTATCCTGTTCTTCTGAAACGGAAGCAGCTAAGGTTTCCAGTCCTACCGGACCACCGCCAAACTTTATAATAATTGATTCCAGTATCATTCTGTCCATCATATCCAGCCCGCATTCGTCTATTTCCATCATTTGCAGGGCCTTGTTGGCTGTATCCCTGCTTATTATGGAATGTGATTTTACCAGAGCATAATCGCGAACCCTCCTGAGCAAGCGATTGGCTACCCGTGGAGTACCTCGGGAACGCCTTGCTATTTCAATAGCTCCTTCCGGTTCAATCTCAATTCCCAGAATAGCGGCAGCCCGATTAATAATCAGTGCCAATTCTTCATCCTGATAAAAATCCAGACGGCAGGTAATTCCGAAACGGTCCCGTAATGGTGAACTGAGTAACCCCGGTCGGGTGGTAGCACCTATCAGAGTAAAAGGTGGCAAATCCAGTCGTATGGTTCTGGCTGCCGGTCCCTTTCCAATTATAATATCAATTACATTATCCTCCATAGCCGGATACATTATTTCTTCCACGGTACGATTGAGGCGGTGAATTTCATCAATAAACAAAACCTCGCCTGCATCCAAATTAGTTAATATGGCCGCCAGATCACCGGGGCGTTCAATAGCCGGTCCGGAAGTTTTACGGATGGGTTTGCTAACTTCATGGGCAATAATTGAAGCCAGCGTAGTTTTACCTAATCCGGGCGGCCCACTGAGCAGTACATGATCCAGGCTATCATGCCTTTCCCTTGCTGCCGCCACAAATACACTGATATTCTCCTTAACTTTTTCCTGCCCGATATAATCCTGTAAAGTTAATGGCCGGATTGATGTTTCCGGGGAGTCTTCTTCTGACAACCAATGTGGTGAAATTAATCTGTCATCCTGCATATTTTCTCCCCCTTATTTAAACTGACTGCTGGTTTTTATTTTCAAAACCAATTTAACATTTTCTTCAACCCGGTTACTAAAATTCCCGCTTTCCACCAGTTCGCGTATAAAAGGAAATACTTCACTGCGACTGTATCCCAACGCTTCCATGGCATCAATTACATCATCCATGGCATTATTGGATCCAGATACCTCACCGGTACTATTAAAATCTTGTATCTTGTCCTTTAACTCAAACAAGAGTCTTTGTGCAGTTTTCTTACCGATTCCCGGCAATCTTACCAGAGATTTTTCATCCTGGCTGGCAACTGCCAGATAAAAATCTGCCGGTTCTATATGAGCTAACAGATTAGCTGCCCCCCGGGCACCAATACCTGAAACGCCCAGTAATAATTTAAATAACTTCAATTCTTCCACGGTGAGGAATCCGTATAACTTAAATTCATTTTCCAGCACCTGCATATGAGTATGTAAGGTTATGCGTTCACCTAACCGAGGTAATCGTGAAAAAGCCCGGGCATGAATGGCTATTTCCCAACCAATGCCGTTTATTTCCAGTATGGCCTTTTCAGGCTCCGCATCTGCTAATACACCGGTCATAAAAGCTATCATTATTTGCTCCCCCCTAAAAGATTTTGCAAGCGAAAAGAATGGGCATGGCAGATGGCAATTGCCAACGCATCAGCAGCATCATCAGGTTTAGGCACTTCCTTCATAGCCAGTATTTTTTGAACCATTAGCTGGACCTGCCGTTTATCAGCAGTACCGTAACCCACCACCGCTTTTTTCACTTGCAGTGGAGTATATTCATATATCTGCAAACCATTGCTGGCTCCGGTAAACAAAGCTACTCCCCTGCTTTGGGCTACGGTGATAACTGTCTTGGCATTTTTATGATAAAAGATTTCTTCAATGGCCATCACTTCCGGCGAATATTGAATAATTATTTGTTCAATTCTATTATGTATCATGCACAACCTCTGCTCCATAGGGGCATCGGAAGGAGTAGTAATGACACCATAATCTATCAGCACACATTTGTTACCTGAAGACTCTATTACACCATATCCAGTGGTTGCAGTTCCCGGATCAATTCCCAAAATAATCATATAAGATTAACACCTTGTACCTTTAGTTGTATGAAATGTTAACCTTATATTACTGTAAAATCCGGTTCATGGCTATTGGGTGAATTAAACTGAGTGCTATTTATACAGGCGTGGCAATAATATCAGAGAAGCCTGCATGGTGCGGCAGGTTTTCTTATGTGAGGGTAGTTAGAACCTGACTGAACCTGAAATTACCTGACTTGCCCTGACGGTTTATATTTTTACTTTAAATAATCAGGTTGTGTCAGTTTCAGACAGGCAAAGTCAGGTTCAAAAATTGATAAGACCTGCTCACCAAATTACAGATACTCATCAAAATTTTCCAGGGCATCATTTAACTGTTCCATATTTTCAAACTCATACTCACCCTGCAAAATCTTATTCTTTATTTCTTCGGGGAATTGTTCAGTATATAAATTAGTAACTCTTTGCAAAACATCATTTTCCGCATTCGGTCCCTGAAAGATTGCTATACGACCTTTATAATCCTTTAACCGGCAGCGCTGCTCCTCCTGTGGACACCAACCATCAACCGCCAGGGTAATAGTCAGGGTATTATCTCTAAAGCTAACCTGATAACCATTTTTAAGCGGATACAGGGCTCTTATCTGAGCAATATCTTTCCCGATAACTTTTTCCTTTTCTGTAAACTCAGAAATTACCACATGGTTACAACGGTTAAACCGCTGTTCAAATATAATTTGAGTATCCTGTTTAATGATTTTTTCCGATTCTTTAATCTGCATAACCGGTTTTTCTTCTACTGCCCCTGCCTGCAATTCACGGTAGACAGTAGCAATGTAATAGCCGGTTAGAGCGCTGATTAATAATACTGCAATTATAATGGCCAGATTTATTTTTTTTGTAAACAATTGTCTCACCTCTTGAGGCTATTTTTTACCATAAGATGGTTGTTTATACTTATTTTTAGGCCAACTTGTAATTTTGACTATTATTGATTATTAACTTTAGGTTAAATTTTTATTATTTACTTGCATATACAGCACTAATAAGGTTTATAATGAAGGTAGTAAAGTCAAACTAATGTCAAAGTAATTTGAATTTTCGAAATATTTATTGTAGTAAGGAATAGAGATTCGTCAAAAGGGGGCGATTGTATTGAAGAACACTATTGACTTATATCTGTCAGAGTTAAATCAGATGGTCCATGACATACTGGATCCTAATATTGCCATGGACGATGCCCCGGTCATCTATAACGGAAGTAGTATGTTTTCTGATGAACCTCTTTCAGATGATGACCTGGATTTTTTTGACACTGTTAGTTGTACTATGTTTTCAAACCCGGTACCAAAACCAAAAGCTACGCCAACCAGAACTTCTTTATTGGATTTTGCAAGTCTTGAACAGGCCTGCAGGATAGCTTTGGACTCCGGCGACTTTTGGGGCGCAGGTGATATGGAGCTTGACATTATGGGTATTCTGGATACTGATTTTGAGCTGGCTATCAATCATCTTGCCGAGGAGTGTTTCACCGTTTCAGAAGAAGAATTATTGGCACAATTTGATAACTGGTCAGGTACACCTATGGATATTCTATCGTTCTATGGCGATGTGGATTATGGTCATAATATTTATGAAGAAGGCTTTGAGATGGATCTGCCCATTAAAATTTTCAGCAGTAATGAAGATATAATAGTCAAAGCCAGCGTTCCCTGGATCAAAGTTGACAGTTTTGAGGCTATGGATGTTTATTCCAACCAGATTAATCTGAAGAGTGTTTTATCTTTATTGCCGGTACGGGTTAATTCCAGAGAAATGAAGGTTAGCTTTGTTGATGGTGAATTTAAACTGGAAATGCCCCGGATTGAAGAAAAAGAAACCAAGTTGGAAAAACTGCAATAATATATTTGATTTTTTAGAATTTTGCCCTTTAAAGCCAGGCACTCCAGCCAATAGCTTTAAAGGGTTTTTTATGTGGTGACAGTTTAGCTGTATACAGGCGTATAGATGTAAAAGTTATTAATTGAAGGGAGAATTATAAAGGTGTCACACAAAAGCAAATCATTTATATCTTTGATTTTAACCATCATGTTTCTATTCACTGCAGTACTCCTTCCTGTTCAGGCCTCAACTGCGCCTGTAAGTCTGGAGCAAGCTATTAAGACAGCTAAAACCTGTTTTCCCTTAACAGAAAGTTTTTCTGAGTTTTCTTCCGAGTATTCCAGCTCTCCATTTCAATCGGTCTGGAATCTTAACTGGACTTCCGAAAACTCTGAACCGGGAAGCCTGTATGTATCTATTGATGCTAATAATGGTAATGTACTGAATATGAATTACTGGAGCAATAAACCCGTTGATAAAACCAGCAGGAATATTTCTAATGAACAGGCTTTAACTATCGGTGAAAAGTGGTTATCTACTCTGGCTGCGGATAAAATTAAAAATTTGCGCTTCGTAACTGGCCAAAACCTGATCCCCCTTTCCAACAACGGCTATGAAACCGTCACCCTGCGCTGGCAGCGTTTTGAGAACGGGATACCTGTAATCGGTGACGGAGTTACTATGAATATTAATCTTTCTTCCCGCCAGTTAACCAGTTATAATCTGCAGTGGGTTGAAGGTAAATTCCCGCAATCAGACCAGGCTATTAAAACCGACCAGGCTGTTAAAGTGTTTCGGGACGAAAATATGCTGGCCAGACAATACTTTCTTTCTCATTACCGGGTTTTCTCAAGCTCCCAATCGTCACCACCCGTACAATTGATATATTTACCCGATCATCCTTCCGGAGCTGTAATAGATGCTATCAGCGGCAAACCTCTGATTCTGAAACCAGGACAATGGAATACCAGGTCTGATCTGGAAATGGCAAATATGTCAGGGGGCATGGGTAGTGCTGATCAATCAGCTGATGGTATCACTAAATTAAGCCCTGAAGAAGTTGCTGAACTGGAAAAATCCAAAAATATTCTTACCCAGGAACAGGCTATGGACAAAGTCAAGCATTGGGTAAATATCCCGGCGGCAGCTATTCTAACCAATGCCAGCTTGTCACGCTATTATAATAATCCTGATACCCGGGTATGGAGTTTTAACTGGGATATTCCTCAGGGAGAAAATCCTGCTCCGGTGAGTTCTATCTGGGCAACCGTTAATTGTCAGACCGGGCAGGTTTATTCATTCTATCAGTCAATTAATCAGTCCGGAAATGGGGTTTTGACTGAAGCCGAAGCAGCCCAATCGGCGCAGGATTTTATCAAACAAATTGAGCCGACACTTATCGATCAACTGGTTTTGGAAAAGCAGAATCAAAATAATATTCCTTATCAGCCAAAATCGGCCGACTTACCTATGGAATGGAATTTCAGATTTATAAGACTGGTTGACGGAATTAAATTCCCTAATGACGGGATTAATATAGCTGTATCCGGAATTAATCAGCAGGTTATCAGTTATAATTTAAACTGGTCAAAACAAAATTTTCCTGCGGCCAGTGATTCATTAAGTTCTGAGTCAGCTTATTCAGTATATTTGGAACATGCCCCTATGACCCTCAGTTACAATGTAATTAATTCAGAAAACGCTTCCCGGGAAATTAAATTAGTTTATCAATTACTGCCTGCCAATGATAAAGCCGGCATGGCTATGATTGATGCCCTTAATGGGGAACCCCTTGATTATATGGGCAAACCACTGACATCCAAAGTTATCCCGCGTAATTATTCTGATATAAATGGCCATTTTGCTGCTGAACAAATAAAGCTTATCGGCCAGGCCGGACTGATGTCCGAATATGGCAATTTATTTAAACCTGATGAAAAAATAAACACGGTTACTTTCTTAAGAGCCATGCTGGGTGCCTGGGATGGTGCCAACAGTTATACAAGTTCTGATGATGAGCAGATTATAAAAACCTGTCGGGAACGCGGCTGGATAAAAGAGAAGGTTTCAGCCAGTGACCCTCTTACCCGTGAGCTATTGACCCGCCTGGTAGTTCGCAGCAAAGGTCTGGAACTGCCGGCTCAGTATCCACAAATATTTGTTAACCCTTATCCCCAGGATAAAAGTATTACTGATTCCAACCTGGGTTTTGCAGCCATGGCCAACGGTTTTGGCTGGCTTTATTTACAGGATGCCTTTAATGCCAACGATATAGTAACGCGTGGAGAAGTAGCTTATACACTGGTGAAAAGCCTTGGTAATTAGAGAAGCTATCTTGGTCCGTTAATTTCTTCCATAATTAACTATACAGATTTTAAATTTCCGTCTATCATTAGTTTTATAATGCAGAATCATTCAGTGAAAGAGATTTTGCGAAATATTATATTTATCATTTAAGGAGGCTGTATTTTATGGAATTCAAAACAATTATTCTCGAAAAGAAAGATCAACTGGCAACCATTATTTTTAATCGTCCTGAGGCGATGAACGCTTCCAATGCTCAATCAATAGCCGATATGGCGGCGGCTGTTGCCAATATTGAGGCTGACGATAATATTCTGGCTACCGTTGTAACCGGTGGAACCGATGTATTTGCTGCCGGCGGAGACATCAAATACTTTTCAGAAGCCGGTCATTTGGAAATGGAGAGTTTTATTGCCAAATGCCACGCTATTAATGACACCATAGCCGCTTCACCCAAACCCTATATTGCAGCGGTTGGCGGTATGGCTCTGGGCGGAGGTATGGAAATAGCACTCGCCTGCGATATCCGTATCGCTGCTGACAATGCTATTTTTGGTATGCCGGAGATAAACATAGGCATTATTCCCGGTGCCGGTGGAACCCAGCGTTTACCCCGTGTAGTAGGTTCCGGATGGGCCAGACACCTGATACTGACCGGTGAAATGATTAATGCTGAAACTGCATTTAAAATTGGACTGGTTACCAAATTGGTTCCCAAAGATGAGCTTCTCATCACCGCAGAAAAACTGGCTAAATCATTGTCCCGTAAGAGTCCTATGGGAATACGCAGTGCAATTAAATGTATAAATATGAGTGAAACTTCTGACATGCCTACCGGTCTGGCTTATGAGCAGAAAGCCTGGGCTTTCCTCTTCTCCGGTTCTGATAGGGCTGAAGGAATGAAAGCATTTCTGGAAAAACGCAGACCAAATTATATTAATAGATAGCCAATATATTATTCAGTATTTAAGGGCGATATTAAGGTTTAGACTTAATATCGCCCTTTGTGTTATCCACTCATGACCGGGATATTGCCAATTCATGTAATCGTATTATTCAATTAAGTGATGGTTATATTACATAGCACTGCATAAAACAAAATAACCGTCAGGTTAAGTCAGAAACAGTCAGGTTGATCAGGTTCTAATAATTATAATTTCTCCATGATTTCATCCGGAATATCCATATTGGCGTACACATTCTGAACATCGTCATGATCCTCTAATAGTTCAATCAATTTTATTACTTTTACAGCTGTATCCAGATCATTAATTTCAACCGTATTTTCCGGTAATAATACTACATCTGCTTCCTCTATTTTATAGTTGGCCTTCTCCAGGGCTTCCTTGATATCCATAAAAGCATCCGGAGCAGTAATTACTTCATACACATCGTCCTCATCGCGTACATCATCAGCACCCATTTCCAAAGCCTGCAGTATAAATTCTTCTTCATCTACACTCAAATCTGCTTTATTAATAGTAATCAAACCGGCTCGTTTAAACATCCAGGCAACGCATCCGCTTTCCCCCAGGTTACCGTTATGTTTGGAAAACAGATGGCGAATCTCTGATGCAGTGCGGTTACGGTTATCAGTGGCAATTTCCAGCATTACTGCCACACCCGCCGGTGCATAACCTTCATAGATTATTTCTTCCAGCGCATCACTGTCACTGTCACCGCTGCCTTTTTTGACAGCGCGATTTATATTATCATTGGGCATATTTATAGCCTTGGCTTTTTGAATAGCCAGCTTTAATTTGGAATTGGCGTCCGGATCAGTACTGCCTCCGGTTCTGACTGCTATCGTTATTTCCTTGGAGATTTTTGTGAATTCTTTGCCGCGTTTTTCATCTGATCTGGCTTTTTGATGTTTTATATTGGCCCATTTTGAATGTCCTGCCATGTTTATATTTCCTCCTCAATTCTACATTCCTACATGGACATTTGCCTTGTTACTTATCAATTATCTAATATTCTCCGGCAAAATAGCAACCGGAAACTCTCTACAACTACCAAATTCCAGGGATTAATCGTTTGCTGGTCTGCATATAGGCTGGATACTTATCCGGAAAATGGCGACTCATAAACTCTTCCTCTATAGTAATTCTATATAATATTGCTGGTATTACCGCAATCAGCACCAGCAAAACTGCTCCAAAAGAACTAAATATTAAGGCTATGGCAACCGTGTTGAGTACAGCACTGAGATAGAAAGGATGACGCAAATGTTTATATATGCCCTCCGCAATCAGTTCGTGTTTCTGATAAACGGCTACACGCGGATTATAATAGTGACCCAGTTGTCTGATGGACTGATATCGAATCAGCGAAGAAAGAATAAAAACCAAAAATCCAGTGTAGATAATTATTGGTTCTGCAGAATTTATTCTGGAAATATGCAACCCGGTGAAATCCAGCATAGCATATAATAATACTGCCACCGAGGAAAACTGCATATAAGCAAATGAACGCCGGTCATCATCTTCTACTGCATAGGTTTGCGGTTGCCGATAGATTAAGGTTTCAATTATTGACCAGGTTAAATACAAGGCAATAAAACTCATAATTGTTATAAAATCAAATTTGGGCAGATAGCTCCGAGCCATATAACCAATATAAATAAAAATGGCAACGGCAATAATCATTCGAATAAAAACATTTCTTTGCCGGGTATTCAAAATGCAGCCCTCCTAAAATTTAACAGGATACTCGGCGGGAAGGATTGCTGTTTCAGGCAATTTGCGTTTATGTTCGCTGGCAGCAATCATTTTATCAATACGCATCTTATTATCTGCATCTGCCTTACCTGTAGCCAGGTATAAGTCCAGTTGTTCATAAGTTAATCCCATTTCACCTTCATCAGTCTGCCCTTCCCAAAGTCCTCCGGAAGGTATCTTGTTAATAATATTTTCCGGCACTTGCAGATAACGGGCCAATTCATATACCTGATGCTTTAATAAATCTCCGAGGAGATGCAGGTCCACCCCGCCATCTCCATGTTTGGTTACATAGCCAACCATAATTTCACTTTTGTTGCTGGTTCCTAAAACCAGATAATTTCTAAACTGCGCTGAATAATATAAAGCAGTCATTCTCAATCTGGGTTTAATGTTGGCCCGCATTAATCGCCCTTCTGCGCCATTTAATTTAGCATAGCTCTCAAACTGTGTCAACATCAGCGAATAGACATTATCTAAATCCACAACTCTATAGGGAATTTCAAATTCCTCTAAAAATATCTGGCTGTCTATACGATCGGAAACATCGCTTTCACAGGGAAGAATAAGTGCCATACATTTATCCGGAAATGCCCGTTTAGCAATTAAAGCAGCTACGGCCGAATCCACTCCGCCACTTACTCCCAGAACAACTCCTTTAGCCCCTGCCTCAGCTACTTTTTCTCTAAGCCAATTCACCATGTAATCTACCACTTGTTCGGTAGTCATTTAACCAGTTCCCCCCTCCAGGTTAAAAACACTGCTTTTAATACAGGTTATTGCTCCTGTTAACCGTTATCTAAGGCCTTGCCAAATTATTTAGCGGGCAAATTTAAAAACTACGGCTAACTACAGTTAAATTCCACATAATTGTTCAGACTCCTGCCCTGTGATATTGTTTTTTACATAAATGTAATGTTTATATCTGTAATATTGTACCCATATCATTAATTCCAAAAAACTTATAAAGGAGTAATCTCAATCTTTCCCCAGGCGGCCAGGGCATCCTCTTTTATTATCAGTACCCCGGTAATTCCTTCTAAATTCTTTGCCACCTCAATAGCATTTACAAAATCATCTTTGGTTTGTATAATATTTCCTATTCGGGTGGCAACTGCATCTGCCAAAGCCGCATTGGGACTTTTTATCATTACCGCATCGGCTTTACCAAAACTCAGGCTATGACCAACAGTTCCCGATGAAGTACAAATTCCCAGCGGCATTTCATCAACATCTACGGTTATACCTATTCGGGAACTGAATTCGGATTGTCCGGCAAACACTGCAATGGTTCTCTTACGCTGACAATTCATATATATATCTCCACCGTTTTCAACTATCACTTCCCCAACCCTGGAGAGCAATTGTTCCCCTGTCTGCTGGGCCACAGCCCCTGCCACTGCTGCCATGGGACCTACTCCACAGGCCCGGGCAGCCTGTGCCATATTTGTTACTAAAGATGTTGCCCGGGCATGCACCTTTACCGGTACTAATGAATGTTGAAAGTTGGGGTCAAAATCAATATAGGTTTCCAACTCTGCCCGCAGTTTTATTATGCACTGGCGCGTAAATTCAACCAGACTGTCAGAATAACTGGCCTTGTCGACCCCAATTGATAAATCAGTCTGCTTAATTTTCACATTAAAATAATATAAATCTTTGCTCTGATGCAAACTGCGATAATTACGCCTGACATAATCCCCCGACATATTTACCTCGCGGCCCCCTGAACTTCAAAATGAAGCCTGATCGCTCTGGTTGGACAACATTCCAGGCACATTTCACAAATAACGCATTTAGAGTTGTCAAAGGATACTTCCATGGAATCACGATCGATTGACAACGCTTCTGTCGGACAAAAAGAAGCACAGGCTCCACACTGAATACAGGTATCTTCATCCCACATTACGGTTTCACTTAAAGGTTCCACTATAACACCCAGATTTTTCAGGAATAAAATCCCCTCTTCATATTTGGCGCGTTCACCCTCCAGTTCAGTTACCAGATATCCCTCTTTCTGAGGGTTAATATCAGCCTTGAGAATATTAACGATAAGATCATAATTTTTAACTAAACGATATATAATGGGCTGCTCAGATTGAGCTGCCGAAAAATAACATACAACTTTGTCTTTCAATGCTAATCTCTCCTTTACCGCTTAATGGAAAAACCATTCGGACTGCGTTCCGGAATAGACTTGAAATCTATCTCTGCATCAGCCTGAGGTAATTGTGCGACCGGCTGAGTTAATTCAAAACTACCCTGCCTGATCCATTCCTGTAATGTACGGGCAATCTTTCTGGCCCGCGGATAACTGGATTGGGGTGTGGAAACTACCATTTTGCCATTAATCTCTATACGACCGCTTTTCAAATCCCGATAATTTACATAGCCCAGATCTATTGGCTTTTTATATGGATAGCCTTCAGCATAATCAACCACTGGACAAAATATATCCTCATCCCTGACTGCAGTATAATATAGTATTTCTTCATTTAATATTGGTATGGGTATACCCAATCCTACTGCCATAGTGGACCCATAACCAACATAACTCAACCCTACCAGCCAGTTGGGATCCATTTGCTTTAAATCTCCAATCACAGTTAATGTTCCGGCCGGGACTCGTGGTACCCCGTTTTCTCCCCGTTCTACATTGGGATGATGCTGGGTTCCATTCCAGGCTACATAGCCTATTCCTCCGCCCAGAAATATTTTAGTACCCAGCCCAATAGTTTTATAGTGGGGATCATTTAGCAGCGGACTTAACTGTCCGGCAGAAGAATAACTGGCATTGCCCAGTTTGGGCTTTAAAATACCCATGTAAGTATACAAAGTACGATCACCCAGATTTACCGCACAATTATAATTTTGATAACCATTACGCGGATTAAATAGAAAAGCTTCATTAACATCATTAATAGTTATTACTGTATCCACTTTCTTATTTGGATAGCAATCAGTTCCGTAAGCTACCGCTTCCAGCCTTATTTCCCTGCCTGCTGCCAGGTCCTGAATGACATGTCCGCCCCCATAAGTAAAGCGTCCCGGGAACACCTTGTTCTCCGGATCAGTTTCCGGAAGCTGTGCGGCTCCAATATAGGCATCAACGGCAGCAATTCCGCTGTATGCCTCAACCCCATTCAGCCATACTTTTTTCATTTTTATACGCGGATTAGAATGACCAAAATTTATAAATACACCGGAAGAACACATGGGTCCAAAGGTGCCGGTAGTTACAACATCAATCTCCCGGGCTGCCTTTTCAATCCCCTTTTCTTCTACTATAGCAATTACTTCCTCGGCAGTTACCACCACGGCTTCGCCGCGACGGATTTTGGCATTAATCTCTTCATAAGTCTTTTCGTAAGCCATAACATAACTCCCCCCTTAATTAATTATACTTAATAATCGCTGAGCAACAGCAACAGCCGCCCGCGCATCTTCAGAATAAGCATCTGCGCCAATTTGCTGCGAATAATCCTCTGTCAGTACTGCTCCTCCCACCATGACCTTGCAGGACAGGCCCCGCTCTTTTACTCCATCAATTATATCTTTCATACGGGGCATGGTTGTAGTCATTAAGGCACTGAGTCCAATAATATCAGCCTTTTCGGCTTCAGCCGCATCCAAAATTACTTCTGCCGACACATCCTTTCCCAGGTCAATTACTTTAAAGCCGTAATTTTCCAGTAAAACACATACGATGTTTTTGCCAATATCGTGTATATCACCTTCAACTGTTGCCATTACAATTACTCCATTGTTTGCTCCGCCATCATCAGATAAAAAGGGTTTTACAATGGTAAAAGCATGTTTCATCGTTTCCGCAGCCCTCATCAGCTGCGGCAGGAAATATTTTTTCCGGTCATAAAGCTGACCGGCCTCCTCAATACCCGGAATTAATCCCTTATTTACAATATCCAGTGCAGGCAGCTTTTCATCATTAAGAGCTTTATGTAACAAAGAATCAATCTCCTGCAGACTACCCTCCAATACTGCCCGGGATAATTTGGAAAATATATTATCTTCAACAGTCCCGGTCGCCTCAACCGGTTTTCCTGAATTTGCAGCCGGTTTTTCCATCTGCCCTACCAGTTCAGGAATATTACATTGACTACAAATTTCAGCCCGGCTACCAGCGGCCACTGTAGTACCGGCCGGCTTATAATCGCGATAAGCTTCAATATATTTACTGCAACCCTGATCACGGTTAAGTATTACTCCGGCAGCAGCAATCACATCCATCATACGTTGATCAAAAGGATTGACAATGGGCAAATCCAGCCCGGCAGCCAAAGCCATGGCCAGGTAGGCAGAATTAATTATTTCCCTGCCCGGTAAACCATGTGACACATTACTTACTCCCAGAACAGTTCCTGCCGGAAGCTCCTGTTTTAAATTATTAAGAGCATTAATAGTTTCCATTACCTGCGCCTGTTCGGCGCTGGCGGTTTTTACCAGGGTGTCAATAAAGATATCCTCATCCCGCAGCCCATACCCTTTGGCCCGAGCATATATCTTCCGGGCAATTGCAAGCCGGCCAGCTGCCGTATCCGGTATCCCTGATTCATCGAGGCATAAACCCAGTACAGCAGCGCCATACTTTTTAGCCAGAGGAAGAATTAATTGCAGCTGTTTTTCCTCTCCGGTAGTAGAATTGATTAAAGGCCTTCCTACAAAGGTTTTCAGTCCTTCTTCAACTGCCAGAATATTGGTCGAGTCAATAGCTACAGGAATATCAACTGCCGATTGAATCTCCTCTACTGCTTTGCGCATGGCCAATGGTTCGTCAATTCCCGGTACACCCATATTTACATCCAGAATCGGAGCACCAACTGCAACCTGTTTTTTAGCTTCATCAATTACCATCTGCATACTGCCCTCTTTAATATCTTTCGCCAAAGCTTTGCGGGCAGTAGGGTTTATTCGTTCTCCAATAAATGCAATTGACTGATTATTTATAATTACATGTTTACTGCGCGAGCTTAAAGCCCTTAGTTTTTCAGGATTTCTTTTAACCGGCATCAATCCTTTGACTGCCCGGGCAATTGCCTGGATATGCTGCGGAGAGGTACCACAGCAGCCACCAATTATATTAGCTCCGGCTTCACGCAATAATAAAGCCATTTCCGCCATTATTTCCGGAGAGTCCGGGAAAACGGTTACTCCATTAATCAATTGCGGTATTCCGGCATTAGGTTCCACCGTCAAAAAAGTGCTGGTATATTTGCCCATCTCACTTATAATTGGTAATAATTCCCGGGCTCCACCTGAGCAATTAGCCCCGATAGCTAACGGCTGCAATGCCTCCAGAATTATTAAGGCGGTTAGCGGGTCAGTTCCCATCATGGTGCGTCCGTTACCCTCAAAAGTCATATGGGCTATTACCGGCAGGCGGGAATTTTGCCGGGCTGCAATCAGAGCAATTCGCATTTCACCAATATCAGTCATGGTTTCCAGTGAAATCAAATCTGCACCGGCTTTTTCACAACTGACTAACTGCTCGGCATATACCTGATAAAGACTGTCAAAATCAGCTAATCCCATAGGCTTAAGCAATTGCCCGGTAGGTCCGATGGATGCCGCCACCAGCGTATGTTTACCGGCACTGCGACGAGCTATGGTAACCAATTCGGCATTAATTTCGGCCGCGCGTTTTTCCAGTCCATATTCAGCCAGCTTAAAAGCATTACCGCCAAATGTATTGGTTTGAATAATATCGCTGCCGGCCTCAACATATTGCCGGTGAATATCAGCCAATACTTCCGGATTATCTATTCCAAACAATTCCGGACACTGACCTGGCTGCATACCCTTATCCTGCAACATAGTACCCATAGCACCATCTAATATTAATATTCGCTCTTTTAAACGTGTTTCCAGATCCACTCCCACTATTCTCCTCCTCGCCTTCAATTATCACTTTTAAATAAACTAAAAAAACCCTCCTTAAAAGAGGGTTGTCTATCCCCTCTCATCTTCAGGGCTTTCCCCTGAGGAATTAGCACCATTCCAGTAATAATCTGGCGGTTGCCGGGTTTCATTGGGCCATTCCCTCCACCACTCTTGATAAGAGACTACTATATTAATAATTAAAATTAATCTTCTTTTAGTTGGTCATCAGGGTTTTCCTGGTTTGATATGTCTGTATCCGTCTTAACTTCATGCGGCTCGGGCATTTTATTTACCACCGGCTTAGTCTGAGTTATATCTTCATTCATCATATCAGCAAACTCTTTTTTCACTCCCGATGTTGCCCGTTTGAATTCACCCATGGCTTTACCCATTCCCCGTGCTACTTCGGGTAATTTGCCCGGTCCTACTACAATAACCGCGACCAGTAATATGAGCATTAACTCCCAGGGACCAATATTACCAATAAATCCGACCATAATTGAACCTCCAGTTATAACGCTCTCAGCTATCTCCCGTTAATTTTACTTGTAATTTATAATATTAGCAAATAGTTTTCAAATAAACAACAGGCAGGCTATCTATTAATTGGCCTGCCTGTTCTGGTGATTAATTGGGATTATTTGTTCAGTTATCTAATAGTTGTGGGCACAAAAGCATCTACCAGACCTATAACGAATGCTGCCAGTAATGATCCTAACAAGGAAACACTCAGGTAATTGGGAACAATAAACTGTGCTAAGTAAATTATTACCGCAGCAGTTATAAAACCAACCAATCCACGCGAACGCGGTGATACATTTTCTCCTAATACAGCTTCTACTGCATAACCAAGAATAGCAATTACCGCCGCCGCAATTAAAGCTCCCACAAAACCGGACACGGTGATTCCAGGTAACAAATAGCCCACCAGCATCAGCACTATTGCTGAGACTACGAAACGAACCACAGCTCCAATCATCACTTGCCCTCCTTTCCATAAACGCTCGACATAGTAATTTTAAATAAAACTATATTACATATTTATCATTCCTAGTAAAAGACAAAAGTATTCGTATTTAGTCAGCAATATATAAAAGAGAATTTACAAAAATCATAATTTCCTGTTTTTTCATCTGAGCGATAGTAAAGTTCTCAGAGACTTCAGCTTTATCTCAGCTTGACATCCGTAAAAATACTTTTAATATAATCAAAAATTCCAATATATGTACTCATACAGGTTAAATAGCCATTAAATATAAATTTTAATAATTGAAGTTATTATGTTCCAAAAAAGGATTTCGTTTAAATTTCACGAAGTTTTTAACTTAAATATATATTTCGTGAGGTTTTTGCATGCTGGCAACTACAAACACTCTGGTTATCGGAGGAATCGAAGCGCAACCGGTTACAGTCGAAGTAGACTTGCAGGCAGCTTTGCCCACCTTTGATATTGTCGGACTGGCATCGGCAGCAATAAAAGAAGCCCGGGAAAGAGTGCGTTCCGCCATAAAAAACTCAGGATACCGGTTTCCCAACGGCAAAATTGTAGTTAACCTGGCACCAGCCGATATGAAGAAAGAAGGCAGTCATTTTGACCTGGCTATTGCTATAGGAATACTAATTGCCTCAGAACAAATTGAATCAGTGCGTAACCTGCCTCATTTTTTTGCCGGAGAACTATCCCTGGATGGCAGCCTGCGTTCTGTTCCCGGAATACTTCCCATGGCTCTGGAATTACAAAAATCCAACCCCGATTGTCTATTCATTGTCCCCGAGCAGAACAATCGGGAAGCCGGTTTGGTAACTGAACTATGTTCGTTAACTGCCAACAGTCTTCAGGAAGTCAGTCTCTACCTGCAGGGACAACAGGAATTATCCCCGGCAGATAATCTTCCCTTTTCATCACTGTATTCAGAATTTGATATGCCGGACTTCGCAGAAGTACGAGGTCAGGAAACAGCTAAACGTGCTTTACAGGTAGCAGCTGCCGGCCTGCATAATATACTCTTTATCGGACCACCTGGCGGAGGAAAAACTATGCTGGCCAGACGGGTTTCCGGCATACTTCCGGAAATGAGCCGGGATGAAGTACTGGAAACTACCCGAATATATTCGGTAGCCGGATTGTTAAATCCGGAACGTCCGCTTATCGCTCAACGGCCATTTCGTGCTCCGCATAAAAATGCTTCCTCAGCCAGTATTATCGGAGGAGGAAGAATGGCACGGCCTGGTGAAATCAGCCTGGCGCAAAACGGAGTATTATTTCTGGATGAATTTCCCGAATTCAGCCGTGATGTACTGGAAGCCCTGCGTCAGCCTTTGGAAGATAAAGTGGTAACCGTAGCCAGAGCCCAGGCAACTCATACCTATCCGGCTCACTTCTCTTTGATCGCTTCAATGAATCCCTGCCCCTGTGGGTTTTATGGTTCAGATGTGGAATGCTCCTGCACACCTATACAGATACAGCGCTACCTTTCCAGAATCAGCGGCCCACTTATGGACCGTATGGATTTGCAGGTGGAAGTACCCAGGGTAAAGTTTGAGCACCTGCAAACCAAATCAAGCGGAGAAACCTCCGCTTCTATCCGTCAAAAAGTAACGGCTGCCCGGGAAATCCAGAAAATAAGATTTGTCCGCAGCAAAACTACTTTAAACTCACAAATGAAACCGGCGGAAGTGCAGAAATACTGCCAGCTCACAGAAGAATCCAGCCAAATGCTTAAAACTGCCTTTGAAAAATTCAGCATGAGTGCCCGCTCCTATGACCGCATTTTAAAAGTAGCCCGGACAATAGCTGATCTGGAAGGTTCTGAAACCATTCAGTTTCCACATCTGGCGGAAGCACTTCAATATCGAAGCCTGGACAGGAAATACTGGCAGGCCTAGACAATTGAAAAATGTATCCCCTCTTTATATTAATTGCATTATCCTTGTATAAAAGGCGATGTATTATTATAATTAATACAAGGAATTACTTCCATCAAGAGACAAATATATTATATTTTCCCTTGTATATCTTTTATTTATATTTAAACTATGAAAAACTGCTACCCAGGTAGCGGTTTTCGTGTTATGTGGCGGTTTTACATTAAATGGGTGTCGATTTTGCAAAATAATAACAACTAAAAGGGGGATAATGATGGATTTCAAGGATAAGATTATTCAGTTTTCTAAACGCGTACAAAGTATGAAGGATCAGATCCAAACCGAAGAAGCCACTAAAACAGCATTAATTATGCCGTTTTTCCAAATGCTGGGTTATGATGTTTTTAATCCGATGGAGTTTGTCCCAGAGTATACTGCTGACGTGGGGATTAAAAAAGGAGAAAAAATTGACTATGCTATATTTTTAGACGGTGAACTAAGTATATTGTTAGAAGCTAAAGCTGTAACTGAAGACTTGGAGAAGCACGGTTCACAACTGTTTAGGTATTTCGCAACACTGCCAGCGAGATTTGGCATATTGACTAACGGAATTATTTACAAATTTTATACTGACCTCGATGCACCCAATAAGATGGATGACAGGCCGTTTCTGGAATTTAATCTTCTAGATATAAAGGATAATCTCATACCGGAAATCAGAAAGTTCGAGAGAAATACATATAATTGTGATACTATCCTCACCTCTGCAACAGAACTGAAATACACCAGTGAAATGAAGAAGATTTTAAGTGAAGAAATGGCGAACCCCTCGGATGAGTTTGTTAGATTTCTTCTGAAGGATATTTATCCTGGGTTAAAAACACAGACTGTAATAGACCGATTTAAAGACACTGCTAGTAAAGCTTTTCACCAGTTTGTTACAGACATATTAAACGACCGCTTTAAGGCCATAATAGGTAGTCCGGTTGCATCAGATACTGCTGCAACATCTGAATCTGAAACACCTGATTCGGAACCAATATCTAAAATAACCACTACCATAGAGGAACTTGAGGCATTTGCAATAGTAAAGTCGTTGCTTAAAGATATTGTAGCACCCTCGAGAATTTTCTATCGGGATACAGAATCATATTTCGGAATTTTGCTGGATGATAATAGGTACAAGTGGATATGTCGTGTAGCAATTGGCAAGGTCCAAACTAATTTATTTATTCAGGATGAGAATAAACAGGCTGTGCGCTACCCCTTAGAATCAATAGATGATATCTATAACTTCAAACCACAACTTATTGAAGCTGTACAGCGTTACTTGAAAGAATAGATTTTCAGGAACTCACTGCAGGTTCCATAACAAATTAACTGGAAAAACAATAACAAAGGAATTGAATAAAAAGGACTTTGGCAATGTAAGGCGGACAGCTACTTATGTAGTAGTCTAATATCGGTTATATGGGTATGTTAATTATTTTTTTATACTTTCGCAGATATTAATTATTATGGATTATACAGGAAATATAAGATATTTGATTAACTGGGGCATTTTTTATATCGACTAGCTTAAGATGTATTTATGAAAGGAGGAAGTTGTTTTGGCAGTAATTAAAGAGCTTTATATTAAAAATTTTCGAGGGCTTAATGATGTAATTATCCCAATAGGGGATAAAATAACAGCAATTGCTGGTCAAAACGCAACTGGTAAATCAACAATTTTAGGAATGTTAGGACAACCATTTAATCCTCCAAATGAAACTACGACAATTTTTGGAGATCCTTTTAAGGCAAAATTCAGTAATATTTTTAAATTAGATAAAGGTGTCAAGGGGACGGTTCTCTTGACACCTTATGCCTTTAATACTGTCCCCCGATTAAGTCCGGTAAGCCTGGCAATTTGACGAACGGAAAGTCCCTGTTCTTTCGCGGTACGTACTGCTGCATCCCGTTTTGCTTTCTCCAACTGCTTAATATCGGTTGCAGATTTGACCTTTGCTATCCGCTTTAGCATATTGAGCGCTGTTTCATCGTCAATTCGCTTGATATCTACAATATCCAAGCATTCGTCTGCTTTCGTTTCTTCCTGATGCCAGTCTACATACTGATCAATATTCATCATGCCAAGCAACAGTTGGGTATTATTAATTATTCCGTTTCCTGTAAGATAGGTGGTATAGCTGCTCCAGGCGTATTCCAGTCCGTCTGCCATTCCTGCCGTCAGTGGATTACGGTGAATATAACGGATTACCGTCAGGAAATAGGTATCATCATCCACCGGCTCACTTTTGAAACGACTTGAAATAAATGTCCGACATGATCATATTTCCAGTTGTACCAATACGCATAACTGCCACTAACCCGTTTCACGAAGGATGAAAGCCCATCATCATTTTCCTTAACCAGCAAGTGCACATGATTGTTCATCAGGCAATAGGCATATAATTCACAGCCAGTTTCCTTCTTGTACCGATCCAATGTCTCCAGGAATCTTATCCTGTCCTCATCGTCTTCAAAGATGTTCTGACGATTGATTCCGCGAATAATGATGTGATATATTCCGGTTTCGCTCTTTTTTCTGGCCGTTCTTGGCATATTAACCACCTCAAGAATATTATATCAGCCTCTAAAAAAGAGGTGTCAAGAGAACCGTCCGAGACCACTGAAAAAGTCCGATAAAAACATAAAAAGCATACCCACCTATAGTATAATTAAGTCAGCACAACAAAATAAAACCAACAGGGGGAACACTTTTTATGTTAGTTAAAGCCACCGTTAAAC
>Ga0209613_1000430_pt1 | contig 48218 bp, 34 predicted proteins | sample BioC13SIPDNA_2_FD_185747 | JGI IMG/M metagenome (GOLD analysis project Ga0209613, IMG submission 185747) | Anaerobic biogas reactor microbial communites from Washington, USA - Biogas_R2_A C13 SIP DNA (SPAdes) (version 2) | ecosystem: Engineered > Bioreactor > Anaerobic > Unclassified | place...
CGCCAGCGGGAGAAGCACTTTGACGACGGTTATTGACGCTATCTGGACAAATTTCGAGGGTTTGGGTGTAACGACACATGATGGTCAGGCGTTGCACTATTACGGCTTGGATCCGTATCTTGCGCCACCTCCTCCAGTTCCAATAAGCCCCAATCAACCATCGCTCGCTCGTCAATTCAACGTGGGTAGTGTCGAACAACTCCTAATCTACAAAGACGGAAAATGCGGAGCCTGGGCGCATTTGCTTGATGATGTTTTCGAAGCACAAGGAATCGTGTCAGACCGGAAGAAATTTGTGGTTGATCCAGCGCAAGTAACGCCGCCCAACGGAGAACAACTCCTGTTGCGAGTTGATGCAGGACTCGCCGGGCAGAATACTGGCTCACCGAAGGAGACGATATGGCCTGACCACGTTGTCGTCCTGTGCAACGGCACGTACTACGATCCGTCGTACGACAAATCCAAGAGCACGATCCAGGGACTGGCAAAGGATGCAATCGTCGGCTACGGGTATTTGACAGTCGTCAATGGCGTCCCGACGTATCAGGAAATTGAGGCTGCTGATCCCACAGATGGCAATCCGCCAAAGATTCTTCCCGTGGAGGCTGATGACTGATATCCACGTATAGGCATGGCGCTATACTGTGCCTCGGTACGTGGCCAGGTGAAGAAGAAGCATTTCACTGCCCGTTGCGCCAACGGTTACAGAGAATGCTGGGTTTGTGTATTGTCGAAATCACGAGCCAAACGCTGCCTTGCGTCACAATTGCCAAAGGAGAAGAGCCCATGGCCTGTCTGTTCCTTGCTCTGGTCGTGAGTTGTACACCTCAGGAGTCACCCTCGCCGGATACGAATTCCGGTTTATGCAATCCTCAAGTATGGCGATGCGCCGACCGACTGGATCTGCTCTTTCCGAAATGGTTCCAGGAGAATGCTGCCGGTTCGTACCTTCTTCGATTGCAGCAATGCGCCGACCGGTTGGATGGGTTCTTTCCCATGTGGCTTCGGGAGAACATCGTTCCGCGCGGTCTCGACCGCGTCTGGGCGCGAGAATCACTTGATGCTTTCCGGGAGTTGATCGCCGTTTCCTGCCAGGCGGACGCAGCGGGTATTAACGAGTGCCTTGCGGCATTGCCGAAATCCGATCCGCGATTTCACGCTGCCATTCTCATCGTCCTCTTCGAACAACGCGATCCCAAGTACCTTCCGACCATCGCCAAGTCTTTGGACGATCACCGCGTCGTTTTCGAGTATCCGCAAGGATCACCGCTGAGCCGCTACGTCCAAGCCTTCGCGGGTGATTCCGACAGCTTACCATCTCATCATGAGAAAGAAACAGTCGCGGATATTGCCGCTTCGCTCCTCGGCATGTGGGGCTACTCGGAGAAGAGGGAGTCTTTCGAGCAGTTTTGGGGAGCGCGAAAAGACCGGCCGTTCTCGATCCGGCAGTATCATTTGCGCTCAATCGCTTGTCGCGACAGCGCAACTGGGGAGCCGGACGAAGACGCGATCGGCAAATTGAAGGCGGAAATCGCTGAACTGGAGCCGCCATCGAGGGCGCTGGTAGCCCTGGCAACGCGTTTCCCCGTTTCAGAAGAGGAGCGTGGCGTCAGCGATCGATGGAAACGCGACATGATGAAGTCGATGGATGTGAAGACCGCAATCGGTTTGTTGAAGAGTCCGGATCCGGTGATCCCATGGGAACCGGACTTGACTCCGAACCGAACCAACGCGCTCTATCGCGATGTTGTGTCTGCCCTGCTGGAGAATCACAACGTTGTGATGTCGGATCAGCAATTGGAGGAAGTGATGCGCGAGGCGAACGCCATAGCGCAGGATTGCCACCGTCTTATCAAGGAGGACCGGGGGAAGTAGCAGGATTCCGCGCGGGTATCTCAGTGATTCTCCACAACGACACGGCCATCCGTGACAGCGGCGTATCGCCACATTCACCCTGGACGAACTGTGCCCCTTGAAGGCGCGGGAGTCTTCTGGGCGTGTCTCAAACCGACAGAACCGCGGCCCGAGGGCGAAGGCGCGCGAGTTTGGAGGAGGAGTTGTGGATCAGGCGATGAACTGGCGAAATGGAACAGAAACGCTGCGCGACAGGAAGACCGAGAATGACCAAACACCCCGTGCGGGCGTACTGGTGGCGGGGCGGGCCGCGGCATGGCAATTTCGGCGACTTGCTGACGCCGGTTCTGCTGGAGCGTCTCTCGGGGCGGCCCGTCGAGCATTGCAGCCCGCAGGAGGCGGATATTATCGCCGTGGGCAGTGTGCTCGAACCGGGGTTCTGGGCTGCGGGCTCATGGACCGGATTCGCCGGGTTCATTTGGGGTGCCGGCCGCATGACGGGCGAGAAGCCGATGGAGATGCCGGCGGCCCGGGTCGCGGCCGTGCGGGGCAAGTGGACCTTGCGGGCGCTGGGATGCCGGAACAAGGAGGCGGTCTGCCTGGGCGATCCGGGCCTGCTCGCCTGCCGGCTGGCGGAGAAGAAGAAGGCTCGCTACAAGCTGGGCATCATCCCCCATTGGTCCGAATTTCTGAAGCCCGCGGTGTCGGCCATCGCGGCCCTGTCACCGGAGATTCTGCTTATCGATCCGTGCGGGTCGGTCCGCGGAGTTCTCGACAACATCTGCCGCTGCCAGCATATTCTGTCGTCATCGCTTCACGGCCTGATCCTGGCCGACTCGCTCGGCGTTCCCAATGCATGGCTGCGGCTGAATCTGGGCCATGAAAAGCGGATGGGCCTGCCGGAATTCAAGTATCGCGACTACTACTCGGTGTTCGGCCTGGAGAATGCCGAGTTTGTGACGCCCGCGGATGCGACGGGACTGGACGCCATCCTGGAGAAGATGGGTTGCTATGAGCGGCCGGGATTGGAAGAGGTGAAGGCGAGGCTGCTGGCGAGTTTTCCGTTCGGAGGGGGTTAGCAGAGGTTCATTCGTTCGCATCGCTCGAGCGGCATCCGGCAACCAGCGATCTCTTGATGCAGCGACGGCTGAAGGAGCCAGTGAATTCCTGCGCGAACCACGCAAGGCCGTTTGTGTGGGTCAGGCGGCGCGGGCGTAGGCGCGGGGGCGGATTACGGAGGAGAGGGCTTTTTCGATTCCGCTCGTCTGGGAGCGGGCGGAGAACGAACAGAGGATTCGCAGTCTTCCGGCTGCTGCCATTTCTTCGCGGGCCTGCGGCGACGTTGCCAGGGACGCAACGGCTTGGGCCAGCGCCCTTGGATTATGGGGCGGCACGAGAAACCCGGTCTCGCCGGGAACGACGCACTCGGCCGCACCGCCCACGTCGGTCGCCACGACGGGGACTGCGGCGGCCATCGCTTCCAGGGCGGCCTGGGGAAAGTCCTCTTCCAGCGACGGGGACACGCTCACGTCGAACGCCGAAATGATGCGGGAAATGTCGTCGCGACGTCCCGCCCAGACGATCCGGGCGGCAACGCCTAACGTCTCCGCGTCCGTCCTGATTCTGGTCGCGTAGTCGGGCGCGGTCACGTCGCCCACCAGGACCAGCCTGGCGTTGGGAGCACGGTCGAGGAGCCTGGGCATGGCGTGGACCATGTGGATCTGCCCTTTCCGGGGGCACACGGGCCCGGCGATCCCCACGAGGAGGTCTTCGTCCTTCGCACCGAACGACGCACGGACCTGCCGCCTTTCTTCGTCGGGCAACCGGTCGATGCTGCGATCGTCGACGAAGCTGTGGATGGTCTGAATGCGGTGGGGCTGGACGAGGTTGTAGCTTTCGTGAAATCGGCGGGTTCTTTCGGAGACGGCGATCACCAGGTCGTTGAACATCCAGTGGAACTGGACGCGGCAACTGTGGGCCGTGGCAACGCAGGGAATGCCCGCCATCCAGCGCAACAGGACGCCGAAGGAGTGGGCCCGGCTCATGTGGGTGTGAAGGACGTCGATGCCGCGGCCTTGGGCCAGTCGCGAGATGCGGCGTAGTTCGTCGGCGGGCCAGCGACGGAGATCGGAGAGGATCACCTCGAAGCCTTCGGCATCGGCTTGCTCGCCGATCCACGACTCGGGGCGGCAGAGGAACACGATTTCGTGGCCTCGCTCGGCCAGTTCCCGTGCCAGGAGGAGGCAGTGGGTGGTGGCTCCGTTTGCGTCGAGGCCCGAGGCGATCTGCATAATCTTCATAGGTCGGCAACTCCCGCAGTGTTGATGCCTGGCAAGTGTGGTGGCCGAAGTCGTTTCGTCGGGTGAGACGATCCCCTGGGGACATGCAACCGTAGAAGAGATGTGGCGTGGCCCCTCTGGAGTGATCGGCTGCGCCAAGGACGCAAATTGCGACAAACCGATCCAATCAACAAGACTTACGCAAGTAGCCCATCTTGCCTGCCTCGCCAACCGTCTCCGTGCGAGCGACACCGCGAGGTAACTGCAGTTGACAATTGGGCATTTACCCTAGGATGCTTTGCGTCCGCGTTGGATCGAGTGCAGGATGCACGGGGGGATCAAGGGAATGACAAGATCACGACGTCGGCCGAGTCGTCCTGTCTGCGCCGCGGTGATCGCCGCTCTTCTCACAGGCGTGCCGGAACGAGCATCTGCGGACGGGTTCTTCACGAATCTCCGCGAAGACGTTCGCAGCACCGAGTCGGCCGGTTCACCACGGCCGGATTGATAGTCAATCGCTTCGAGGTGTTTGCCGGCTACGAGTATCTTGACATCGACCGGACACAGACGAACATGTATGTGGGCGGAGTGGGGATCTGGTTCTGAATCGGCAGTGGTGACTCTATGAACGGCTCCGGCGTTTCGGATGATATCGAGGGTGTCACTCCAAGTCTGCACGGCCCTGCCAGGTCGCAGGATCGCGTCTGCCATGCATGACGGCCAGCACAAGGATCGTATCGTTCAACAAGCGATAGTGCACGACGCAAGGGAAACGATGGAGGCGAACGGATCGGATATCCCGATATGTGGTCACGTAGAGTTCCGGGTCTGCCTCAATACGTGACAACGTCGCATACAACTCCTCAACGAATTCCTGCCCGAGACCGACTCGTCTTTCGTTGTACCAACGACAGATCTCCCCAATGTCGTCGGGAACCTCTGGCCGGAAACGAAACTGGCTACTCACAGCTCGCCCCGCAGTCGCTCCAGCACTTGATCCCAGGTCAGAGAGCTCTCAGGATCTGCTTCATGGGCGGCCATGCGCCGGTCAAGTTCCGCACGTTGCGACGGTGAGGGCGAGAAGATGCTACCGTCCTCATCAATACTGTCCCAGACTGCTTCCACGACCTTCAGACGTTCTTGAATCGGAAGCGCCTTCAGTTCATGAATTGCGTGATCTACGTCAATAGACATCGATTGACTCCCGACACTGAGATGAAGACGTGACGTTTCCCAGAGACTTCCAGCCACTATTCCCGCATTCCATTATATCCCTCAGACGGCCGGGCAGCAATCTTGCGGAACTGCCGACGAGCCGTCAGGATCAGTCGAGTCGCGGAGGAACTCGCGTCGGGCGTTCCACCCGGCCGGGCGTGGGGAGATGGGGAGCGGGGGGAGTGGAAGTTGCCGGAGCGGGTGAAGGGGGCGGAGCCGGGGTTGATGACGACGTGATTCCCAGGTCCATGTCCTCGCCGAAGTAGTGTTTTCGCGCCTCTTCGTTGGAGAGGACTTCGTCGGGCGTGCCGTGGCAGAGGACCTTTCCTTGGCGGATCACGTAACTGCGATCGGTGATTTGCAGGGTCTCGCGGACCTGGTGGTCGGTGATCAGGATCGAGATGCCGTCGCGGCGGAGTTGGCGGATGATCTCCTGGATGCTGTCGATGGTCACGGGGTCGATGCCCGTGAAGGGCTCGTCGAGGAGGATGATCTTGGGTTCGGAGACCAGGGCCCGAGCGATTTCCAGACGCCGCCGCTCGCCGCCCGAAAGGGACATGGCCTTGCTCTTGCGCAGATGGCCGATATTGAACTGATCGAGCAACGTCTTGCAGCGGGCCAGACGCTGGCGGCGGCTCATCTTGAGCATCTCCATGACGCCGAGCAGATTGTTCTGGACGGACAGCTTGCGAAAGACGCTGGCCTCCTGGGCGAGGTAGCCCATGCCGCCGTCCCGGGCGCGGCGATACATGGGCCAATCGGTCACGTCGACGCCCCCCAGCCGGACTTCGCCGGCGTTCGGCTCGATCATGCCGCAGGTCATGCGGAAGCTGGTCGTCTTGCCGGCGCCGTTGGGGCCGAGCAGACCGACGATCTCGCCGGGGTAGACCTCGAAATCGACGCCGTCGACGACGCGGCGGGTGCCATAGATCTTGACCAGCCCCTTCGCTTCGAGGATCGGCTCCATCCCTCCCCGCTGGTCTGCGTGGCCGTGCTCATTGAAGGCCAGATTTGATGGCACGTTCATATCGAAGGAGCTCCGTCTCCAGTTATCAGTTGGCAGGGTTCAGGTTGAGTTGTCAGGGTTCAGGGTTCAGGGTTCAGGGGGGAGGGTTCAGGGGGGAGGGTTCAGGGTTCAGGGTTCAGGGGGGAGGGACGGGTTCAGGGTGCAGTCCTGTTTCTTGGCTCGCGAAGCAACGGAGTCCCAATGCTCATGGAGGCCATTCCTGAACCCCAAACCCTGAACCCTGACAACTCAACCTGAACTCCAACAACTGACAACTGTCGTTACCGTATTACCCACATGCGGCCGAAATTCGGGAAGTAAGGGAAGGGAATCCTGGTGCCGGGGATGTGATCGGTCGGATGGGGCCAGTAGACAAACAGGGCCTTTCCAACCAGCAGTCTGCGGGGGACGCAATGCCCAATCCCTTCGTTTGCCCAGAGCCGGCTGTCGCGGCTTTCGCCGCTGTTGTCGCCCAAGGCAAGGAACTCTCCCTCGCCGAGTTTGTATTCCTTCTCCTGAAAACCAGCGAAGAACGACCAATACTCGGGCGTCGATAACAGGGCGTCGACCTCCGCGGCAAGCGGACGTATTCCACCATCGAGGATAGCGTAATCCCTGTTGAACTCATAGTCGGCCAACGGTTGGCCGAACGAGTTGTCGTCGGCGATGTAGTAGAGATCTCGCAGCAGGCGCAAATGACTGATTTCCAGGGGCACGGCGCGAGATGCGATTCCGGCGGGCAACAGGTCGGCTTCCGTGGGAATGAAGTTCTCCAGCGGTTCATAGGTCGTGGGCAAATCGAAACCGATTTCCCACCCGTCGATCCACAGGCGCAGTTGGTCGTCCACGTTGGCGAATCGCACCTTGTATTTGCCGGCGCCTCGAAGTGAGGTTTCCGCTTTGGGGGTGCCCAAACTGGATGAACCATCGATCGAGAGGGAAGCGATTCCGGTGGCGACGTCGATGACGCACTGGAATCGCCGGCCGCCTTCGACCAGTTCGAGGACGATTTCGCCCGACTCGCCGGCGACGTCCATCCTGCACTCGACGGCCAGGTCTCCCACCCAGTGGACGCCTCGACCGCTCAAGGGATAGGTCAATTGATCGCTCTTGGTACGTCGCGTGTTGTAGGCCGTGAAGTCGGAGATCAACTGCCGTGGCGGAGGCTGCGGGAGGGCTGTGCCTTCCTTCAGGTAGAACCAGTCCTCCTGGCTGGGTACCACGTGCTGATATCTCAGCCAGACGTCGCCGGGCGTTTGACCGTCAATGCGAAAACGTTTGTCGTCGTCGGTGTTCCATTTTCCGGGCGTATCCGAAGGAGAGCTATCGCCGTTGATCCAGCGCTGCGACAGTCCGGCGGACTCCAGTGTGGGTGAGACGTAGTCGGTGTCGTATACCGGCTGAAGCACGGCGAGCAGCTTCTTGGGGTCTTCCTTGCGGGCGATGGTGAAGTCGGCTTCGCCCTCGCGTTTGACGAACAGATCGCCGTGTTTAATCCGTATGGTCTCGTGCGGCAGCCCGCAGATACGCTTGATGTAGTTCGTCCTGGCCCCGCCGGGGAACTTGAAGACGGAGACCTCGAAACGCTCGGGATCGCGGAACTGGTAGGGGAACTTCTCCACCAGGATGCGATCGCCGCTATGCGACTTGTAGGACCTCTCTTGGGGGTTGTTGGGGCCGACGTCGATGGTATAGCGGCACATCGGGCAAGTCCCGCCCAGGGTCACGTTGCCAGTCAATTTGTTCGTCTCCGGATCGACTTCCTGGCTGGCACTGAGTTGGTAGTGATAGCCGCATTCGGGGCACTCCACGTCCTTGTGGCGTCCCATGAGGGTAGGCGCCATGGAGCCGGTCGGAATCACAAAGGCCTCGGCCTCGAACGTGCGAAACAGAAAGGCGAGGATGAAGGCGATCACCACCGACTCGATCGTTTCCCGAATTGACTCGGGAGACGTCATTCCCCCTGCTGATGAGGGAGCTTTCGTAGCCGAGCCGTCTCGTGCCGGTTTGTCGGCGGGCCGCTTTGCCGGCTGCTTTCGTTCGCTGGAGCGTTTCTTCGTCTTTGCCATGAAAATGGATCCTGGAGGCTGCCACGGCGTCATGGAGGGCTATGGGCCGATTAGTATTCGCTATCGTTCTTTGCCGCTTGGCCCAAAAACCGCCAGCCTCCCAGGTTTCTTACGAAGACCGGGACCGGTTCCGACGTTCGGACAGATGAGTGAGTTGGTAATCGGTGTGCGTTTCCCTCTTGGCGAATATACCGGATTTGACGGATACCGGGAACTTGAAATCGCCGGTCGCCGTCATTTGCACACTAGAATGGGGGGGCCGCGTCACAGCTTGCGAAGGTAGTCTATTGCGAGGGCGGCAGAGGCTTGGGGATCGGGGCCGTGAGGGGAGATTGTGAAATGGCCCTGGTAACCGTGTTCGTCGAGCATCGCCAACAGGCTTGGGAAATCCGTTGCCCCGGAGCCCAAAGGTGTGATTTCGCCGCGTTGCGTGGCCAGATTGCAGAAGCCGTCGGTAGCGTGAACGTGGAGGATTCGTGGTCCGAGGGCGGCGACCGCCTCGGTGGGCGAATGCCCGGCGGCGGCCAGGTTTCCGGGATTGAAGTCGACGCCGATCGTTCCTTCGGGGAGGCAATCCATCAGGCGGGCGAGTTGCGTTCCGGGCTCCGAGCCGGTCTCGGCGGCCAGAAACGCCCCCACGTGGTTGCCGTAATGGGCCAGATCGGCAAGCACCTCAAGGAGGAGGCCGGCGGTCGACGGGTTGGGATCGGAGGGCACGCGGCCCACGTGGTTGACCACCGCGGCAGCGCCGAGCCGGGCAGCCAGACGCATGGCGGCCTTGGTGGCCTCAACGCGAGCCTCCAGGTCGGCGGGCGAGTCGTAGCCGCGCCGGGTGCGGAAACTCACCGCCGCCACCCGCAGATGCAGATCGGCCAGCATCTTCCGAAGCTGCCGCAATCCCGTTTCGGCCAGGCTTTTCGGAGCGAATTGACCTCGCGCGTCGAGTTCGACGGCGTCGGCGCCGAGATCGGCGGCTGATTTGAGGGCTTCTTTCGGGGGCAAGCCCAGTCCGGCGAGTTCGATTCCGATCTTCAGATGCGGCACGCACTGCTCCTTCCGGTCGTAGTGATCTGGTCGAAGGTCGTCGAGTCTACCGAAGACGTAGACGATACTATCTGGGGAATCCTGTTGCCCTAGCCGTCCGGACGAATCGAGAATGAAGATTCTCCCAATCCTGCTCATTCTAACACTGGTGCCGGCGGCGCCCAACGTCGCCGAGGACTCGTCTCAGGTGTTCCGCTGCACCTTCGACGAGTCGTGGGACCAGAACTACGACGAGTGGCCCGACGGTTGGTCTCGCCGGCGTGGGAAGGGCTATCCCGAGTATATCTCGATCAAGATCGCCGCGGCGGAAGACGCTTTATCCGCCGGGAGATGCTTGCAGATCAACCTCGACGGGGGCGCGGCGATTGCGTACAGCCCTCCGATCCGCGTCACGCCCCTGCACAGTTTCGTTCTGCAAGGCGCGATCGATACCAGCGGGATCGAATTCGATCAGGCCTGCCTGTCTCTCACGCTGCTGGACGAGAAGAACGAGCGGCTGGAAACGTATCATTCGGGGCGGATTGGCCGTCAACCGGGCTGGAATACGCTCACTCTCGGTCCCATTGAACCGAAGAATGAAGCGGTGCGACTTGCCGTGGTTGGTTTGCACGTCGAACCGGGCAAGCAGGCCGATCTGAAAGGGAGCGTGCGATTCGACGAGATTCTGCTGACGCGGCTTCCACGGATCACGCTGGGGATGCGAAACGTGCATCACATGTTCACCGATCCCAGCGAAATGACCGTCGATTGCCGGGTTTCGGGGATTACTCGGGAACGCCAGGACGTGAAGCTGATTCTGGAGGACGCCTTGGGCACGCGTCTGGCCGAAGCCGAGCGGCCGCTGGAAACGGCGACGGCGCCGGGGAGTTACTCCGTCGCCGTCGATTCGGAAAAGGAAACGCGACCGGCCCTGATGGGTTCGGTTCGCTGGCAACCTCCGATTGCCGGCCCGGGGTTCTACCGGATACGGGCCGAATTGAAGGACCATGAGGGACCCGTGCATCTCCAAGACGTCACGGCCACGGTGGTGATTCCCCAGCCGGAGTCGGCGGGCGGCGAGTTCGGTTGGACGTTGCCGGACGGCGGCAAGCCCCTGGATCTGTTCGACCTGAGCAAGGTGGTCTCGCAGGCGGGGATCGGTTGGGTCAAGCTCCCCTTGTGGTTCGGCCTGGACGCCGACGAAGAGAGACTCCAGGATTTGATACGTTTCGGCGAGCGACTCTCGGTCCACGGGATTCAGATGGTGGGCCTGTTGAGCGAGCCGCCGCCGGAGGTGGCGAAGCATTTCACGGACGTCGATCCGCTTTCGGCCGCGGTGATCTTCAGTGCTGCCGAGCAGATCTGGTATCCGTCGATCAAGCCGACCATGATCCGCATGGCGACTCAGGTTCGCTGGTGGCAATTTGGCGGCGACACGGATACAGGGTTTATCGACTACCCGAACCTGCCGGAGAAGGCGGCTCTGCTGAAGAGCAAGCTGGACGAGGTCGGCTACGGCGTCAACGTAGGGTTTGGGTGGAGCTGGCTGCACGAGTTGCCGCAGGCGGAGAAAGCCCCATGGAGGTTCATGGCACTATCCAGCGACGCGCCGCTCACGCAAGATGAACTGCCGGTCTATCTCGAATCGGCCCAACGTCCCGAGGTCCGGCGATGGGTCGTCCTGACGCCGCTGGCGAAGGACGAATACGCCATGGAAACGCGGATTCTCGATCTCGTCCATCGCATGATGGCAGCGAAGATCCACGGCGCCGAAGGGATCTTCATTCCCAATCCGATCGACCATCGCGAAGGATTGCTGCGGGAGGACGGCGGGCCGGGCGAATTGTTCCTGCCCTGGCGGACGACGGCCTTGATGCTCGCTTCGGCCGAATATGCGGGCAGCATCGACTTGCCGAGCGGGAGCGAGAACCGGATCTTCGTGCGTGAAAACGACGCGGTGATGGTCGTGTGGAACGACACCCCGACCGAAGAAGTGATCTATTTGGGTGAGAACGTGCGCTGTACCGACCTGTGGGGCGTCGAAACCGTGCCGGGACTCGATCACCATCGCCAGGTAGTCCAGGTGAACGAGACTCCCCAGTTCGTCACCGGGCTGAACCCTGCCATCGTGCGGTGGCGGCAAAAATTCGCCTTCGATGAGCCGCAGATCCCCAGCATTTTCGGCCGACAGTACAGCAACGGATACCACGTCGAGAACACCTTCGATCGCTCGGTTTCGGTGACGGTGAAGCTGGTGACTCCCGACGTTTGGAAGGTAACTCCGCCCGAGTCGAGCTTTCGCCTGGAAAAGGGCCAGCCTTACCATCAGGGCTTCAGTATCTTTCTGCCTTACGACGCGACCAGCGGCGCCCACGACGTGCGGTGCGACTTCGAGATCCACGATCAGGAGCCTCTTCGATTCAGCGTCTACCGGCGCATGCACGTCGGTCTGGGAGGGATTCGCGTCGAAGTGCAAACCCGCCTGAACGCGGAGGGCGAGCTCGAGGTCGAGCAGCACTTCATCAACGACACCGATGAAACGATCAGCTTTCGCTGCTACCTCTACGTCCCCAATCGCCGGCGTCAGAAGCTCGATATCCTCGACCTGGGGCACGGGCGCGACGTGCAGAGGTTTCGCCTTCCGGACGGCGCCGAGTTGATCGGGCAAACGCTCTGGCTCAAGGCCGACGAGATCGGCGGCGGACGCGGGCTCAACCACCAGTTTCAGGCACAACCATAACGCCGGGAAGCACGAAATCCGAAGCTCGAAACACGAAACATGCCCGAATTATCGAAATCCCAATTGACCGGCGCAAACGCTGCAATCGTCGCAAGGGCGACAGCCTTCAACCAGTTGGCACCGCAACATGACCGACTCGCAAGCTATGAACGACCCGAGCACCGCGCTTGATCGCGTCGCCGCCAAGGCCTGCCGGCTGTTCAGTTTGCCGGCGGTGGCCATGAAAGTTCTGGAGCTGACGGAGAGCACCAAGGTCGACACGCTCGCTCTGAAGCAGTGTCTGGAAACCGATCCGGCGTTGACCGGCAAAGTCCTGCGGGTCGTCAACAGTTCGGTCTACGGATTGAGCCGCGAGGTCTCCGACTTGAATCAGGCCCTCGCCCTGCTGGGCATCAAGCCGCTCAAACTGCTGGTTCTTGGGTTCAGCCTTCCGGCGGGGCTTTTCGACGGAATCGTCGGAGACGTCCTGCTACGTTACTGGCGTCACACGCTGGTCAAGGCCGTGGCGGCCAGGGAGATCGCCGAGACGTTCTGGAAGCGAGCGGGGGACGAACCGTTCATCGCGGGCTTGCTGCAGGACTTGGGAGCCCTGTTGCTCATCCAGGAACTGGGCGAGCCCTACGTCCGCTTTCTCGAAGAGGTGGGCGACCACCGGGGCGAGGTGGCCGATCTCGAACGGCAGTCGCTCGGCTTCGAGCATACGCAACTCACCGCCCAATTGCTCCGCCACTGGAAGCTGCCCGAGTCGCTGGTTCAGGCAGTGTCGCTTTCCGAGCGACCGCGCTCGGGCGAAGACCCGTCGATTACGGCGGTGCGCCAGATCCTGCGGCTGGCGGAACTGGTTGCCCGGCTTCTTGCCGACGATCGGGAGGACGCGCTCGCCCTGTTGCTTCAGGAGGGGCACAAGACCTGCGGAATGAGCCGGAAGGCCGCGGAAGAACTTGTGATCGGCTTGCAGGAGAAGGTCGAGCAACTCGCCGACACGTTGAATGTGGACGTGGCCGGCGGCGCGGACTACGGCGAACTGTTGGAGAAGGCTCGTTCTCGACTGGCAGACGTGGCCGAGGAAGTGGTCGGTGAGTTGGTCGCCGCCAGGTCGCACTCCGAAGCCGACAGGGGCCCCATGGCCGACGTGTTGACCGCCTTGACGCGTGCGGCTTCCGCCGTCCCCGCGTCGCCTGCCGAGAGAGAGCCCGGGCCGGTGCATTCTGCGGTTTCTCCGCCGGTTTCCCGCAGTTCGGGCGAGCAGGTGGCCGCTTCCCATGTCTCGACGATCACACCCGTAATCACCCGAACGCGTCTGGCCGCCTACTTGGCGACGGCCGCCGCGGCCTGCCGGCAGGCGAGGCGCCCGCTGAGCCTGATGCTGGTGGAGATGAACGAGCCCGAATCGCTGGTGCTGGCCTACGGACGGGAGGGGTTCGTGCAGATTCGATCCAGGATCGGCGAGTGCTGTCGCCAACTCGAACACGAGCAGCGGGCGTGCATTCCCTACGGCGAGACGGGGTTCTTCGTGATTTTGTCGGACTGCGAGCGGCAGACGGCCGTTCATCTCGGACAGTCGCTGATCCAGACAGTCCGGAGTCACTCCACCGCCGACGGTCCGCCTCTGGGCGTTTGCGTGGGTGTGGCCAGCGTCTCGCTTCCACCGGTCAACTTCGATCCGAACCTGATGCTCGAATCGGCCGATCGCTGTCTGTACGGCGCCCGAGCGTCGGGCGGGGCGATGGTGAAGAGCATTGAGATTTATTGAGGCGGGGTCTTGCGGCGGCGTCCTTCTGGCCGCACAAACCGCCCAGTCTTCCCCACCCCACACAGAGGGGCTGGTTGGTCACCAGACGCCGGCACCTGGGGGCTTGGTTGCTTGAGTCCCCCCTTGGTAGAATAGTGGGTTTGGAGCCGCTACCGAGACGGTTGGTCGTGCGCTGGAGTATCCGCGTGAGAGACCGCCGGTTCGTTTCCGGCTGGTTCCACCTACTGGGTGCCATCGGGCACATGGCTTGCCGGCTGTGTTCTGTCAGAGTGAGAGACCGATTCGATGACCAGCGACCCGAACGATCGTCTGGAAGACCAAGCTGAACCGCAAGGGGGGGAGAACGGTGTGTCGGACGACAAAACCCCGCCGCAAGAGAACGGTTCCGAACGTGGGGAGCGTCGCAAGATCCTGATCGGCTCGCAACGCAATCCGGATGCCTATCTTCCCAAGCCCAAGCGGGACTGGGAACCGGTGGTGTCGAAGCCGCAAGACGAGAAGTCGAGAGAGGAAGAACCGACTGCGGAGAAGCCGGAGGGTGTTCCCGTTCCGCCCGCGGTCGAGGAATCCAAGCCGGTCGCCCCCCTCGCATCGCCCAGAATGGAGCCGGCTCCGGCGGCCCAGCCGGTTGCCCCTGCTGTGGAGCCGGTCCAGGGGCCAGTCGAGCCGGTTGCCCCTGTTATGGAGCCGATCCGGGCGTCGGTGGCGCCTGCTGCGATGCCGATGCCGCGAGTTTCGGTTCCCAGACCGGTTGCACCTCGGGTGGAGGTTGATGACGCGATCGTTGAATCGGAGGTTGATGAACCGGTCCCGGCCAGGAAGTTTCCGCCGCCCAATATTCGCGGGCGGTTGTCGGCCGATCTGGAGGAAGAGTTGGAGGCGGCGCTGGAAGGCGTCGAACTCGAATCGCTGATTGCCGAAGGCGAGGCGGTGACGAAGCAGACGATGCTCGAGCCGGACACGCGAATGAAGGGACGCGTCGTCATGATCCGCAGCGACGACGCCTTCGTCGAACTGGGCGGACGCGAGCAGGGGATCGTGCCGGTCAGGCAGTTCGAAGGGAATCTCCCGGAAATCGGCGCCGAGGTCGAAGTCCGCGTCGTCCGCTTCAATCGCGAAGACGGTCTCTACGAACTTTCCCTGCCCCACGGGGCCGCGTCGGTCCAGGACTGGTCCGATCTGGAAGAGGGCATGGTCATTGAGACGATGATTACCGGCCACAACGCGGGTGGGCTCGAATGCGAAGTCAACCATATCCGCGGTTTCATTCCCATCAGCCACATTGCCTTGTACCGCGTCGAGAACATCGAGGAGTTCGTGGGCGAGAAACTCCGCTGTGTGGTCACCGAGGCCAACGAAAGCCGCCGCAATCTGGTGTTGAGCCGGCGGTCCTACCTTGAACGGGAACGGGAAGAGGCCCGCAAGAAGCTGCTCGAATCGCTGGAGCCGGGCCAGGTTTACGAAGGGACCATCCGCAAGTTGATGGATTTCGGCGCTTTCGTCGATCTGGGCAGCGGCGTGGACGGCCTGCTCCACATCAGCGAGCTTGCCTACGGGCGGATCAAGCATCCGAGCGAGGTGGTGAGCGAGGGGCAAGCGGTGAAGGTCAAGATCAAGAAGTACGACCCTGCGACGGGCCGGATCAGCCTGGCCTACCGCGACATGCTGCCGGACCCGTGGGAAGAGGTGGAAGACAAGTATCCGCCCCACAGCGAGGTCAAGGGTCGAGTGACCAAGCTGATGGAGTTCGGGGCGTTTGTGGAGTTGGAACCGGGCGTCGAAGGCCTGGTCCATATCTCCGAGCTTTCTCACAAGAAGATCTGGCGCGTCAGCGACGCGGTCAAGGAAGGTGAGGAAGTGGCCGTGCTGGTCCAGTCGGTCGACAAGGCCTCGCGACGTATCAGTCTCTCGATGAAGGGGCTTACGCCCGCCCCGGAAGCCGAGCAGAAGGGCAAAAAGGACGACGAGCCAAGCGAGCCGGCTCAGAAGTCGAAGGTGCAGCGGTCGGCGAAGAAACCGCTGAAGGGGGGGCGGACCACGGACTCGGAAGGACAGAAGTTCGGGCTGAAATGGTAGGGCAGGCCGCGTCTGTGGACCTGTCGAATTCTTCGTGCTAGGCTGAGTAGCCTGAATTGACCCACGTGCGCATCTCGCGCGGGCAGTTGACCCCAGAACCCGAAGCCACTTTCGCCCCGTACTGCGCGGCGGATGAGGCCTCCGGGCTCGGTGTGTGTGTGCCGCCCGATTGCGTTGTCTTGCTTTGCCCGTCTGCCTGCTTTGCACCAACTTGTCCGGAAGAGGAGCCATACCGATGAGACGTCGCCCATTGCTTGCCACGCTCGCACTGGTTCTTGTCGCCAGCGTCACCCCTGCCGTCACCGCGGCCGATTGGCCCGTGTTTCACGGCCCCGACGGGAGCAACAAGTCGCCCGACACGGGGCTCCTGAAGGAGTGGCCGGAGGGAGGTCCGAAACTGATCTGGCAAGCCGAAGGGCTCGGCGAGGGCTTTTCGAGTGTGACCGTGGCCAACAGAATGGTGTATACGGCGGGGAACAAGGACGAGAAGACGATCGTGACCGCCTTGGACATGGCGGGCAGGTCGGTCTGGCAGGCGGCGAACGGCGGCGCCTGGACGAAGGATCACCCGGGCACTCGAAGCACGCCGACGATTGACGGGGACCGCCTCTACCACGAGAGCCCGATCGGCAACGTGATATGCTTGAATGCCAAGACGGGCGAGGAAATCTGGAGCTTGAACATCCTCAAGGAGTTTGAGGGAGAGAACATCATTTGGGCCCTCGCCGAGTCGCCGATTATTGATGGCGACCGGCTGATCTGTTGTCCGTTCGGGAAGAAGGCGAGCGTCGTTGCCCTCGACAAGATGACGGGCAAGGTCGTCTGGGCGGCCGAGGGCACCGGCGACAAGGCCGGCTACGGCACTCCGGTTCTGGTCGAGTACGGCGGCCTGCGCATGGTGCTCACCATGAACCAGAAGGCCGTGGTGGGCGTCGACGCCGATTCGGGAACGCTCCTGTTCCGCTTTCCTCACGAAACGAAGTACGACGTCAACGCCCTGATCCCGCTGTTCCACGACGGGCAGGTCTTCGTCAGCTCGGGTTACGGCGCCGGATCGCGGATGATCAAGCTTTCGGTTCGTGGAAAGAAGGTTTCGGCGGAGCAGGTTTGGGAGAACAAGAAGTTCGACAACCATCACGGCGGCGTGATTCTGGTCGACGGCTACATTTACGGCACCAACTCCCGCGGCCAGTGGATGTGCCTCGATTGGAAGAGCGGCGAGGCGAAATGGACCGACAAGGGGATCGGCAAGGGCTCGCTGACTTACGCAGACGGGCTGTTGTACGGGTTCAACGAGAGAGAGAACGACCGCACGGTCGGCTTGATCAAGCCGTCGCCCGACGGCTATGAATTGATCAGCCAGTTCCAGATCCCCGAGGGGGGCAAGGGCAACTCCTGGGCCCATCCGGTGGTGATCGGGGGGCGTCTCTATGTTCGCCACGGAGACTTTCTGTTCGTGTACGACGTGAAGGCCGACTGAGGCATTATTCCGCCCCATGCAACGACTCCTGTTGCCGATTTGTGCCATCGTCGTGGCGCTCGCCATTCCGATCGTTCCATGGCTCGTGATCGGGTTTCCGTTCGAAATGCGGCTGGAAGAGACGATCGACGGGGTCGCCGACCCGGCCACGGCGGCTCTGTTGGTCGTGGGGCTGTTGAGTGCCGACGTCTTTCTGCCGATTCCGTCGAGCTTGCTCAGCACGCTGGGGGGCGAGGTGCTGGGATTCGTCGCGGGCACGGCGGCTTCGTTTGCGGGCCTGATGCTGGGCGCGGTCTTTGGGTTCGGCCTGGCACGAATGGCGGGCCGCCCGCTGATGACGCGTCTGGCGTCGCCCGCCGACATCGAGCGGATCGATAGACTCAGCGAGCGAATGGGGCCTGCGCTGCTGATGGTGACGAGGCCGATTCCTGTCTTCGCGGAAGCGGCCGTGTTGTTTTTCGGGGCGACGGGCTTAAGTTGGCGGCGGTTTCTGCCGCCGGTGGCGGCGACGAATCTGGCAATAGCCGGCGCCTACTCGGCGCTGGGGAGTTGGGTTCACCTGCCGGCGGCGTTGGCGTTGTCGATAATTCTGCCCGTGGCAGCGACCTGGTTTGCCCGGCGAACGATGGGGGCGAGTTGACCGGCGCGCCGCGTTCGCCGTGGAGAGGGTCGGCCGCTCGGCGTGGCGGCTTGGTCGGGATACGTATTCACCCCTACGGGCCAGTGTGCATAGCTATTCACTGCAAGCGGGCTCTGCATCATTATTCACAATGAAATTGTACTCCAACTGTCAGGGCTGGAAATCGTTTACCTGTCGGCAATTGCGCCGCGCGTTGGCGCGCTCAAAACCGCGTTGCAGGGCAGGGACTTCCATATGATGCTTGACACGTTTTCGCGGGACGACTAGCTTCGGGGTGGTCGATTGGGCGACTCTTGCTGCTCAGCGACAGGGCTTGGCGTCATGCAGCGAGGGGCGTATTTATCCACGAGCAGCTCCAATTGGGTTGCATCGGTTGTTTTCGGCGGGGGCCGGGATGACTGCTTCATGGTATCGGGTCTCTGAGGCTCGCACGTTTGCTCTGTTTGATGCGAGTGTCGTACGTCCGGACACCCCCTTCGAAGGCGCGGATGCGTTCTTTTTCCTTTCCGTCTTTCGAGGAGGAGATTCACGATGCGCGGTCTGAAGAATCGAGGCGGCGGGATTCCGCCCCGCTCACACTATGGGTTTACCCTAGTGGAACTGTTAGTGGTGATTGCCATTATCGGCATCTTGATCGCCCTGCTTCTGCCGGCCGTTCAGGCCGCCAGAGAGGCGGCCCGGCGATCGCAGTGCACCAACAACCTGAAGCAGATCGGTCTGGCGTTCCACAATTTTCAGGACACCTATGGCAAGCTGCCCACCGGGGCACGTGACGGAGACCACCGGATTCCAAGCACGCTCACCTTCTGTTGCCGGTCGAACACACGGCACGGCTGGAGCTGGTCGTATCACATTCTGCCGTTCCTCGAACAGTCGACGGTCTACGACCTGGCCAACGACACCGACGATCCCGATCCGCCGGATGAAAACAACTACAACCCCAAGGAGAACACGGTTCGTGGTATGGCGGTCACGACCTACTATTGCCCGAGCCGCCGCATTCCCAAGCTCCACAGCAGTTCCTACAAGTGCGACTACGCCGGCAATGCGGGCGAGCGGTCGGTGGGCGGGAACCTGCGCGCCACGGCAAGCGGCGGGCTGAGAGGAGCCGTGATGCAAACCGACCGCGACAAGCTCCGCCTGGAATTGATCAAGGACGGCACGTCGAACACGATCATGGTCGGCGAGAAGGCCCTGAACTCTCTATCGTTCGGGAGCGAGGGGGGCGACAACGAACGCTGGAACAATGCCGGCTGGGACGAGGACGTTATTCGTTACGGAGCGGCAGTCAACAGCGGCGTCTACTATGGTCTGCCGCCGATTTCCGACGAAGAGGCGACGAAGGACGTCAACGGCACGTGGACCACAGTGACCGACAAATCGGGTTATGCATGGGGGCAGTGGCACCCGTTCTTCGGCTCATCCCACCCCGGCGGCACGAATTTCTGTCTGGCTGACGGGTCGGTCCGGTTGATTTCAACCACGGTCGACGACGAGATCTTCCGCCGCGCCAGCCTGACCAACGACGGCGAAACCGTCGAGTTGCCGTAATCGAAGTCGCAGAGAATGTGAACCGCTGCGCGGTCAGCTTGATCGCCACAGAAAGACACTTTCACCAAAAGGAGACGGACTACCGATGAAACAGCTCATATGGGCTCTCTTGTTCCTGGCGTTTTCGTTCACCCTGGGTTGTGGATCGAACCCCGGCCCGCCGCCGTCGAGCCCCGAAGCGCAGGCGGAGTCAGACGCCCACGATGCGGCAGTGGACGAGGCGGAAGCGGCCCAGGGGGCTGAGCAATAGCGATTCCCCGGCCTGTGGCCGGACCGTTTGCCTGACACACCACCCCCAGCCATCGGGAAGAAGCCGATGAGCTGGGGGTTCTTGTGCGCGCATGCCCTATGCCTTCGACAGCCCGAAGAGCCGGCTGAGCCCGCCGGTCTTCTTGCCGGACTGTTGTTCGCCGGGAGTTCCGCCGGAGGTGAGGGCATCGGCCAAGGCGGTGAACGATTGGGTGACCGAGGCCTTCGGAGCCTGTTCGATGAGGGGAACGCCGTTGTTACGGGCTTCGATCACCGTGCGGAAGTCGTTGGGTAATTGCCAGTAGATGTCGCGCCCGATCGTATCTTTGGCTTTTTTGAGAGTGATGTGGCCGCTGTCGAGGCCGACCCGATTGACCACGATCTTGACCTTTTCCGCCATGTGGTCCATCTGGCTGAAGGACGCCATGAGGCGGACGATATTGCGGAGGCAGGGGAGGTCGAGCTGGGTGATCAGCAGGATCTCGTTGGCGGCCCGGAGGGCGACCTGGTCGATCGGGCTGTAGCTCTTGGACAGATCGATCACCATGTGGGTAAATGTGGCTTTGAGCAGTCCGATGACGCGTTGCAGATCTTCAGAGCTGACGAGCGAGGTGTCTTCCAACTGCACCGGGCGGGGCAGCAGGAACAGTCCGGAAGAGTGCTTGGTCAGCGAACGCTTGAGCAGCGAGAAATCGAGGCGGGTGACGTTTTGGGCGACGTCGACGAGGGTGTAGTCGGGGATGGTGTCGAGAAACACGTCGGCATCGCCGAGACTCAGGTCGAGATCGACCAGGACGACCGAGTTTCGTTCTTCCCGAGCCAAGGCGCAGCCCAGGTTGACGGCGACGGTCGTGGTGCCGACGCCGCCGGTGGACCCGGCCACGGCGATCACCTGGCAGCCGCGAGGCTTGCTGTCTCCCTTGCCGAAGCGACGCTCGCTGATGCGTCCGAGGGCGGCCAGGAGGTCCTCCAAGCGGACCGGGAGGGGAAGAAACTCTTTCGCTCCGGCACGCATCGACTTGAGAATCAAGTTGCCGTCATTCGAGGAGCTGACGACAAGGACCGCGCAGTCCGGGGAGTGTTCGCTGAGTCGGCCGACGAGCCGGAGTGCGCTTTCGGGATCGGCGTCGATCGCCACGACGCCGATGTCGGGGTTGGTCTGAGCGACGACGTCGGCAAAGAACTCGTACCGCGAGGCTTCGGCTTCGAGCCAGATCATGTCCATGCCCATGAGCATGGACTTGAGCCGTTCACGACTCGAGTCGTTTGGGTCGACGATTGCCAGTCGAAGGACGTTACTCATAGCAGTGGATATTCAGTGGAGCTGATCGAGATCGTGCCGATCACCTGTGGTGGGATAACTCAGCGTCCTACTGAATATGGCTTATTTATCCGGCCACGTCGTAACCAATCGGGCCGATCAGGGTCGGAAGGGGCGAGGTTGTGGAACCGCCCGTCGATACAGGCAGAGCCTTTGGCGCAGGCGTTGCAGTCGGCGTAATTGGCCTGGCATTCTGATAGCGGACGGAGGCAGGCGCGGCGGGCGTCTGGGGAGGAGCCGCGTTACGCTGCGGAAGTGGGACGGAGGGTGGAATCGATTCGGGGACCGGCAGTTGCCGAGGTTGAGGCGAGGGAATCTCGTTCATCTCGATCGTGCGTCCTTCACCTGAATCGATCATCTGGGGCAGGCCGGCGCCGCCGTCGATCGCCTGGTCGCATGCTTCGCACCCTTGGCCGTTGCAGGGTGGGCAGCAGTTGGGGACCTCGATGTACCCCTTCAAGTAGAGTTCCCAGTCGCTGGGGCTGGTAGTACCCATGCCCGGCCCGCACTGGGGCACCTGATCGGCGTCCATGCCGGCGACGAGTTCGGGCGTTACGAAGATGAGCAGTTCAACTTCGTTCATTTTTTCTTGGTCGCGGCGGAAGGCGGCGCCGACGTAGGGGAGTTCGCTGACCCAGGGCAACCCCTGGCGCGAGGTCTCGATGCGGTGCTGGAGAAGGCCGGCGATGGCCAGGGTCTGTCCGGCTTCCAGTTCAACCCCCGTGTCGACCTTGCGATTTCGGAAGGCCGGCTCGCCATTGGGGCCCTTGCGTGCCCCGTCGATTTCGCTCACTTCGGGGCGGATCTCCAGGCGGATTCGCCCGTTTCCGAGGACGATGGGGACGAAGTCGACCTGCGTTCCATAGGGCTTGTAGACCGTGTTGGAGGGGACGCCGAGTCCGCCTCCGGAGACAACGGGCACTTCGCCGCCGCATTGAAAGCTGGCCGGTCGCCCGCTGACGGTCACCAGGGTCGGTTCCGAGAGCAACTTGGCCATATTGTCGCCCCGCATGGCTTCGAGGACACCGAAGAAGGTGGTCGGGCCGTTGATGACGTTGAACATGAAGTTCCCGGAATTCAATTCCACAGCGGCCGGATCTGTGCCGGTGGCGGCCGTTGCGCTGGCAATCAACCCGGCGGCCGCCGACGTGATCACGTTGGTGCCGGAGATGTAAGACCAGTCGAAGCCCATGTCGCGAAACTTGGTTCGCGAGACTTCCATGACCTTCACGTGAAGCAGGACCTGCTGGACGCCGCCGACCTGCAATCGGGTTACGACTTTGTTGGGATAAAACGTCTCGGCGATGCGGACGATCGAATTGACGTCATGGGCGTGGTCCACGAAGCCTGAAATGAGCACGCTGTCGGCATAGCCCCTGATCTTCAGCGAGGCGTTGGGAAACTGCTCGGAGAGGAGCATTTCCAGTTCGCGGGTGTCGCCGTAGACGACGACGTCGACGGTGAAGATGCTCTTATTCTCGTCCCAGAGATTGACCTGGGTTACGCCAGCCTTCTTCGCCGCCAGTTGGATTTCGGTGGGAGAGAGCGGGGTGAGATCAAGAATCTCCGGATTGTTGACTTGAGCCTGGGGAATCGGGCGCTCGAGCGTGAGGATGCGGCTGGTGTTGACCACCATCTGCTGCCGCTCGTTGGCCGAGCTGATGCGATGAATGATCGACTCGGAACGACTCACGTTGGTCTCCGCCGCGCGAGCAGGCAGAGCCAAGATCGATCCGGCGATGGAGAAGAGGAGAAGAGCCCCGATCGCTTGCCTAACCATCCTTGTATCTTCCTTGATTTTCGCCGGATGCCTTTGAGCCGCCAGCATCCGGCTGGTACTGCGCTGGCGTCGAGGAACCGTTGGGTTTGTGGCCCTTTGTTCCGCGACGACCGAAACGGCATTCACACTCGTTCATCCATAACGGGAAGTCCGCTCCGCGTACTTCCCCCTCAATCCATCGGTATCGTCGCCTTTCGCGGAGCGAAAGGCGACAGTCATTTCCTCGGTGATCCTTAGTCGTCAATTACGGGAGCCCTGCTATCGGCGGGTTCCGCAGGTCCCGGCTGTGGAACCGTGGGCACATCCGACGGGGAGCCTCCGACCGGCGCTGGGGCCGCTGTCTGGTTCGGATTTGCTTGCTGCCCCGTCGACGATGCGGGCTTGGAAACGATTTTCCACTGGAAGGGGGCTTGGCTGCCTGATCCCTCCTGGTCAGACATCTCCGACGGGCCTTGCATAAGCACTTCCCGGACCTGGGACCCGTTGATCACGCGGACGGTGTGGCTCGGCAGTTTCGGGTCCGAGACGGTGACTGCCGTGGCCTGCGGCTGTTCGGCCACAGGCATACTCAACACGCTGTCCTTCTCGGTGTCTGCGATCTCGGAATCGCCGAAGATCTGGGCCACCTGATGGCCTTCGTCGGGGACGTCCGCTTCTTCGTGATCGTTGGGGCTTCTCAGCGCCAGGCGAAGCTTGCCCAATTCGTGGGCGAGCATGACTCTTTCGGTTTGCTCGGGGGTGAGGAGCAGCGAAATCGTCTTGGCTCGAATCGACTTGCCGCTCTCATCCGATTCCAGAGTCCAGGTGGAATCGACGGCAAAGACCTTGATATCCTGCAGAATCGTCTTGGTCATCGTTCTGCGGATTCCGGTGTTGCCTCCGCCCTTGGCGTAGACCAGGATGTCGACTCGATCACCGGGGAGGATCATGGCGGCTCCACCGCTCACTTCATCGACCTTCACAGGGACCGAACGGTATCCTACGGGGATTTGGGGGGCCGCCCCGCCGGCGCTCTCGCCCTTGCTGAGGAGTTTCACATCCAGAACCGGTTCGCCTGCGAAGAGCCTGGTTCGGGGGCGCCGACCCTCGATGTCTTCGAGCTTGCCGAGCACGCCTTCGGGCACCTTGTCCTTGGGCCACTGCTCCAACTTGAGTTTCTCGGCAATGAGCACGTTTCCGAGAGGGATATCCTCCTTGACGACGAAGACGGGCAGGGTCTCGATGTCCGGGGCCACGGTGACCGTCGTGCGATTGGCCATCAGCCGGGTGATGCCAACGGACGCAAACACACCGCAGGCAAGGGCGAAAATAAGCAGAATCAATGACTTGGATTGCATGACAAGTTCCGTTGGCTGCCTCGGGAGGATCGGCCGTCGCCCCTCAAGACGCAGCGTCGAGAGGGACTCCGTCCTCCGGAGTAGGTCCTTAGGGGACGGTCTCTCGACATTCAGTTGTGGAAATGCTTGCCAGCCGCCGGCGGGCGGCCTTGAGCCGTGACATTTCCCGTGTGTTTGCACTGTGAGGGCACTCGGTTGGCCCTTTGGGGGTGCTGTGCCGATTCATGGGTGCGCAGGGGCGCTTGGTGGATGGCACAGCGACACCGCGTCTTCTTCTTCGGCAGGATCGGCACACTTTCTCCAACCTACACGTGGTTTCCCGTTGCCGCACGGCGATCCATGGCCGCTGAACGCTCGGTCGTGGCGGGGGTATGGGTGATTTGAGAAGGGTGAGCAAGCTCACAGCGTGATTCCCAGATAGGCGAAGTAGCCGATGGTGCCGATGGCGATCGGAATTCCGTAAGGGAGGAGCATCATCGTGGGTTTGCGGTCAGCGGCCATCTCGGAGAGTTTGGTTGGGCTTCGGATCACCAAAATCTCGGTAATGATACTGAGGAACTGCTTCTGGTGATGCCGCCATGTGCGGCTGACCGCGACCATGACGAGCGCGATGACGGCGCCGATGAGGGCCGAGACGACGAACGCCCAAACGGTCTGGGTGGCGCCGATCCAGGCACCGACGCCGGCCAGGAGTTTCACGTCGCCGGCCCCCATGCCGCCGATGGCGTAGGCGGGCAGCAGAAGGCCGAGTCCGAACATGGTTCCCACGAAGCTCGCCCACAGGCCTTCCGATCCGTAGACGATGCCGCTGGCCAGCCAGCCAGAGAGGATCATGGGAAAGGTGATCCAGTTGGGCACTCTGAGTTGCCGCCCGTCGATAACGGCGGCCACGATCAGAATCACACTGACCAGGCCCCACACCGACCAGACAAGAATGGCATTGTCTGCCAGATGATTGTAGACCATTTCCAGCATCGTGTTGTTCTCCCGGTAGATTTCGTCAGCCAAGATTGAGCGGGCAGTGCGTTCGCGTCATGCCCGGCCGTTCATCCGAAGGTTCATCCAACTGGCGGAGATCGTGGCAAACACCAGAACAATTTGCGCGGCCGTCAGGTAGAGCGACGGGGTCGTAAACGGGTTCACCAGCGAGTTCCTTGAGGTTGTGGAGGGATGACGCGTATGGGCAAGCCGGAGGCCTGCCAAGAAAGTCTAGGCCAAAAAAAACCCCCTCGGCGCCAATTTCTTGGAAAGCCGAGGGGGCTGGTTTTTCCGGGTCGTACGGTTTCGCCGTTCGTTCAAGTCAAATGGCTGAACCGCCTGGACGACCGTTCCTGCAGCAGCAGACGACTAGGTGGGGTCGGGGGCCGGTGCCTTGTCGCCACCAACGTCGTTCAGTCTGTCGGTGATCGCCTGGAACTGGTCCGACGTTGCGCTACCAAGCGAGCTAATCGCCGTCAGGCAGACGATGATGATCAAAGCGAGCATCACCGCATACTCGACTGCAGTGGGGCCATCTTCCGAAACGAGGAAACGTTGCACTTTCTGGGCGAGCGATCTCATAGAGTTCCTCCAAAATTCGTGGACCTGGGGGCCCGATGGTAGGGCCTATTCCAGGACCATCCGGAAAAAGATAAGGCGGGACCCGTCCGACGTCACGTCCCCATGTGGGGAGACGCTGCCTGCAATTGCATCGCCGGAATCCCTGTACCGTTACACGGAAGTGCCTCTTCCTCGCTCGCAGCCGATACGCTTTGTGACATGGGGGTTTCCCGAGGTCGGATGGCAGAAAGGCAAGCCCTTCCGGCACCATCCCTCCCGCCGACGGTTCGTCGGCGGCGTCATCCTTTCGGCAACCAGGCTACCGGGTATTTCCCGGCCCTTGGCTTTGCGTCCCGGCTTTTCAGCCGGTTTGCCTTTTTCGAGGATGAGAGGCGGCAGGCCTCTGGTTGTCATGAGAGTCACGCCGAAGGGACGAGTGGTTTCGCGTGAATTCGGCGGAAAAGGACTCTCGGTTCGGCGTCCTTTCGGACGCCCTCGGAGCATCTCGTGCCGCGGCAACTTGGCTGCCGCAACCATTTGATTCTCTGTAATGAAAGCTAGGTCACGTCCGGACGAAGTCAAACGGCACTCCGCGGCTTTCTTGAACGCTTTTCCGGCTATTCCTCTATCCCTTCGCCGTCGGCGGCAGCGCAGCCGGAAAGACCCCCACAAACGAACCCGCGTCTGGACAGAAACGGCACGAAAGCCTACAGTTCTTGATGAATCAAACGTTCGGAAGATCAATCCAGTTGCAGGGGTTCCATCCAGTGCGCACATTCCTAGTTACCGGCGGAGCAGGGTTTATCGGCTCCCATATCGCTGAAGCACTCGTCCGGCACCACAATAAGGTTCGAGTTCTCGATAACCTCAGCACGGGGCACCTTTCCAACCTGGACCCGATTCGCGACCGGATCGAATTTGTGGAAGGAGATCTGCTCGACGGAAAGATCGTGGAGCAGGTGGTGGACGGGGTGGACTGCATCTTTCACCAGGCAGCCCTGGCCTCGGTGCCGCGGAGCGTCAAGGACCCGCTGGCCACCAACGCCGCCTGCGTGACGGGAACTCTTACGCTTCTGGACGCTGCGCGGCGAGCGGGCGTTCGGCGATTGATCTATGCGGCATCGAGCAGCGCCTACGGCGATCAGCCGTTCAGTTCCAAACGCGAGACCGACTTGCCGGGACCGCTTTCCCCCTACGCGGTGGCCAAGCTCGCCGGAGAACACTATTGCCGGGCCTTCACCGCCACCTACAAGTTCGAGACCGTGGCCGTCCGTTACTTCAACGTTTTCGGACCGCGCCAGGATCCGAACAGCCCCTACTCGGCCGTGATCCCCAAGTTCATTACGGCGATTCTTGCGGGCAAGCAACCCACGATCTACGGCGACGGGCTCCAGTCGCGAGACTTCACCTACGTCGAGAACGTGGTTCACGGGAATCTACTGGCCGCCGACGCCCAGGACGTGGCCGGGCGTGTCTTCAACGTGGCGTGCGGAGGGAGCATCACGCTCCTCGAACTGCTCGATGCACTCAACCGGCTGCTGGGCACCGACGTCAAGCCGATTTTTGAGAAGCCCCGGCCCGGAGACGTGCGTCAGAGCCTGGCCGACATCGCCCTGGCCCGGAAATACCTTGACTACGAACCCCAAGTCAGCTTCCACGAAGGGCTCGAGCGTTCCATCGAGTACTACAAGCAACTGGCGACGGGGAGTTGAACCAGCGGAATCTCCGTCGCTCGACTCTCCGAGTCGAGGCCGTGTTCTGGATGGTCACGACTCGGAGAGTCGAGCGACGGAGGATGCATCACGACTCGGAGAGTCGAGCGACGGGGGACGTGATAAAGCCCAGATCACGAATCCACAGCAGATAGTCGCCTTGAGCCAATCTGGCCTTGGTCGGATTGTCTACGATGTACGCTCGCAGATACTGGAATTGCGATTCGTTTCGAACAACGTGATCGAACGGCTCCGACCAGAACTCTCCCGAAGTCCCATTCAACGAATTGATCTGCCGACCCGTGAATCGCATCCACGACTCGCATTGTTTCCGCAGTCCCCAGCCCGGGCGCATTTGAATGAGCATGTGGACATGGTTGGGCATTACCACAAAGCGTTCGACGTCATATCGCCGGCCGTCGAACTTGAGCAGTGATTCGGCGACGATGTCGGCAAATCGCCTTTGCCGCAAGAGGCACTTGCCGTGGCAATCGTCGAGGTTCTCGTGCCATCGCCGGTCCTTGAACTTGCGAAAGGCGCGCTGGATGTGCCTGGGCGCGCTGCCGAGAGCGGCGTTGCGACTCGAAGAAGAATCGTACGACTTGGTCGCTCGACTCTCCGAGTCGAAGGCACGTCCTGAAAGCTCACGGCTCGGAGAGCCGTGCGACGAGTCGAGTCCATGCGCCTTCAACCAATCGTCCTTCTCGGCCAACCACCGAGCCACTACGGCTTTGGGCATCGAGTCCGCAAGCCGAATGGTGACAAACGTCACAGCCCCGTTCTGGTCCCAATGGGGACGATTGCGAGCCGAAACATCGACCTCTGCCTCCCGGTCGAACATGTTCCAAACCACCGCCGCTCGACTCTCCGAGTCGAGGCCATGTTCTGAAAGGTCACGACTCGGAGAGTCGTGCGACGATTTGCGAGCCATCAGGGGGCCTCCTCCAAAACGGGAATACCCTCACTCTGGGGAGTGTACTGCCTGGCAGCGGCAACATCAAGCGCTAAGGGGGCCTGGAATCCCACCGAGGCGGGGGAAACCCGCAACCCAACCTTCACAAACATGCACGCACCATGCGCACACGTCCAGCACAAAGACACTAAGGCATCCCGCAATCGTCCGCCACACTGGACACACGGGTTGCGGCAACGACCTCGCCGCTGCCATGCGTTGCCTGGAGCCAGAGCCCCTTGAACTTCGGCCGGTGGGGTTCGACAATTCCTGGGATCGATGCTCAGAGTGCAGCCCTTCTCCAGAAATGTCTCCATGGAACCGATCTATCTCGACCACAACGCGACATCGCCCACGCGGCCTGAGGTGGTCGACGCCATGGCGGCCTGCTACCGCGAAGGCTACGCCAACCCGGCCAGTCAGCATCTGGCCGGCCAGAAGGCCAAGCGGCGCTTGGAGAATGCACGCGAGCGGATCGGCGAGATTTTGGGTCTGCAGCAGTCGGGGAGAGCCCCCGATCGGGTCGTGTTCACCAGCGGAGGCACCGAGTCGAACTGCCTGGCTCTGTTCGGGATAGGAGCCGCCCGCGGGCAAGGGGCCGGGCAAATCATCATTTCGGCGGTCGAGCACGCCAGCGTCATCGAGCCGGCCGAGCGGCTGCTCAGTCTTGGCTGGGGGTTTGACCAGCTTGGCGCCGACGAGCACGGCATCGTTCGCGTGGAGCGGCTCGAGGGGTTGCTGTCGGCAGAGACGCGTCTGGTGAGTGTCGTGCTGGCGAACCATGACACGGGGGTCCTGCAGCCGGTTGTGGAGTTGGCGGGCGTGTGCCGGAGGCACGGGGTTCCGTTTCACACCGACGCCGTCCAGGCGGCGGGGAAGATGCCGTTCCACTTTCGCAAACTCGGCGTGGATGCGATGAGCATTGCGGCCCACAAGTTTCAAGGCCCCGCGGGAATCGGAGCGCTGCTGGTTCGCTCGGGCGTCGAGATTCAACCGATCCTTTACGGTGGACATCAGCAGTGGGCGGTGCGTCCCGGGACAGAGCCGCTTGCGCTGGTCGTCGGGATGCTTGCCGCATTGGAACTTGTGGTGAAAGAACAAGAAGACCACGTGCGGGAGATGGAGCGGTGCCGGGCACGTTTTGAAGCGGGTCTCAAGGGCGGCTATCCCGATTTGCGTGTGAACGGAGAAGGGGCGGTCCGATTGCCCAACGTCAGCAACGTGGCTTTTCCAGGGATCGACGCCCAGATGCTTTTGATGGCGCTCGACCAGGCGGGCGTGGCCTGTTCGGTGGGTTCTGCCTGCGCGAGTGGTTCGAGTGAACTATCGCCCACGTTGTTGGCGATGGGCCTTCCCAAGGAGATCGTGCGGAGTTCCTTGCGATTCAGCCTGGGGGCCACGACCACGGTCGAGGAAATCGACGAGGCAGTCCGGCGAATCCTCTATGTCGTCCATGAGTTGCAGGGATAGTCGCTTCGCTTACCAGACCGGGACGCACTGCCAGCATTGCATTCGGTCGATCGGATGGGAGCGAAGGCAGATTGCGTAGCTATATCGGGGGGTGCGCGATAGGTATTCCAGCAGACGATTTTGCCTGTTTTCCGGGTCCTGTCAGGCGAGAACCGGGCCAGGTTGTTTGAATGCAAGTGTTTTTGTGACAACAATTTGACAAGAATCGTGCCCCTCGGCATGATGAACCGTTGAGGAATCGAGGGGGTCTTGCGGTGCGGATCTGCGCCCGAGGCCCGGAACTTTCTTTCTATCCCCGGCGTCCAAGACTCCGAACCTGTGAACGACGACGCTCGACTGATTGAAGAGACCTTGGCTGGCAATTCAGCCGCATTTGGGCAGTTGGTCCAGAGGTATCAGGACCGGCTGTACAACACGCTGGTCCATGTCATCGGGTCTCCGGAGGACGCCCTCGACGTCGTGCAGGACGCCTTCGTGCAGGCCTTTGTCAAGCTGGAGTCGTTTCGCGGGCGGAGCGCGTTTTACACTTGGCTCTACCGGATCGCTTTCAACGTGGCTGCGACCCAACGACGACGACGTCGACCGGTTCTCTCGGTCGACCACGCACGCGAGGAAGGCGGCGATGAGCCGGTCGATCCGGATCAGGGGCCGTTGGATCATCTGGAACAGGAGGAACGTTGCCGGCAAGTCCGCGAGGCTTTGAAAGTGCTCAGCGACGAGCATCGGGAAGTTCTCGTGTTGCGGGAAATCGACGGTTGCTGCTATGAGACCATTGCCGAAATCCTCGATCTGCCGGTGGGCACGGTTCGAAGTCGCCTGCATCGGGCTCGCCTGCAACTGCGAGATGAACTCAAAGAGGTGCTCATGGGCGAGAAGTAGCCCGGGAGATCGAGAAGGAGGCAATACGAGATTCGTCTGACGAGGAAGAGGAGAGGTAACTGCGTTTTGACCTTTCACCCGCCACACGGCGGGATATGCGTCTCTGGGTTTGATTGGCGCGTGCGGCGTTCGTGCAGGCGCCAATTGGGGTGACACCGGGAATCCGCAGCGGGCCGACGTGGGCCGCGACGCGATTCCACCTGGGAGCACGAATCGGTCAAGCGTCGGGAATTTGGTTTTTGGTTCTGTTTTCCTGGTTTGTTTTTCATCCGACTGCTTTGCCGGCTCTGCTCCCAGGCTTTCCCAGTTTTCGACTCACGGGCCGAGTCGGCTGGGAAGCTGCCTGGCCGCAAGACGCAGATACAACCATCGCAACCGTCAGTCTTAGGGCATAGAGACTCATTCCATGTTGGACCTGCCTGAGAACGAACTGTTCAGCGCCTATATCGACGGAGAGCTGACCGCCGAAGAACAGGCCGAGGTGGAACAGATTCTGAACGACAACCCGGAAGCTCGGCAACTGGTCGACGATCTCCGTTCGCTGAGCAGCAGTCTGCAGGCGCTGCCTGTTTACAAGCTCGATCAGGATCTCGTTTCGCGAGTTCTGCGCCAAGCGGAGCGGGAGATGCTGGCCGAGCCGGCCACTCCGCTGCCCAAGTTTCACCAGGTCGACCTGCCGGCGGACAAGCCGGTTTCGTGGGCGCGGCGCCTCTTGCGACCGCGCAATTTCGCCTGGTCGGCTGTGGCGATCGCCGTGGCCTTGATTCTCGCGATCAACGAGCCTGGCAAGGAAGACGGAGCGACCGCTACGATCGCCCAGGGGTCCGGAGGCCGGACGATCGAGCCCCTGGATCTCGATCTGACCGTCGAGGCGGTTGAGAGTCCGTCAGCGGCGACGATTGTCCAGAATTCCGAGCCCAAGAAGGAGGACGTGGAGGTTGCACCTGCGCCGAGCATGGTGGAGCCGAGTCCGGTCCCGACCGCGATCGCCGAGAAGACGCCGGACGCAGAGCCCGATTTGGACAGCCCCAGCGAGCCGACGGCCGACAAGAGTCCGCTCCTGGTGTTGCAGTGCCAGTTGGCGGAAGGCCGCGTGGGCCACGAGGCACTTGCCAGGTTGCTGAAGGAGGCAGGCGTTGCCTTGGACGAGCCGATTCGGGAAGGCGAAGGCGAGGTCGAATTCACGCTGACGACCGACCAGGTTCGCCAGGTGGTCGTGCGTCTCCAGAACGCGGAGGATTTCAACAGCTTCACATTTCTTAGTACGCCCAAGACGGCCCCGCCGCGCATTCCAAGTGCATTGGTTCCGGGTAGTTTGCATCCAGAGGAAGCAAGTTCCTCGGCGGGGAGCGACGTGAAGAGAGCGCCTGCGGCGACTTTTCACGTGCAGGGCACGATCACCGTCCAACCGAAAGCTGCGCCCGCCGCGGCGCCTTCCGAAACGACCGGCGCGGACGGCGGTTCGACGAGGGCGAAGGTGGCGGCCAAGGCGGTTCCGGTCAAGAAGCCCAAAGCGGTTCCGGTGGAGGACGACTCGGTTTACCGCGTTCGGTTTCTGCTCGAGCCGTCGGAGAAAGCGGTTCCGAGTGAAGGTCCCGCAAAGGAGTAGGCACTTCCTCATCAGGACTTCCCTGACGCCACACCTCGGACGCACGTCGGACCACGGTCTGATGTGCGTCTTTCGGTTTCTTGTGCGGCTTGACACGGTGACATTCGTTGTACGGATTCGTCCTGAAAGGGTATGCATTCTCCCGTTTGGACGGAATGCCGTGCAAAACTTGACGCGTTTTTTTGGCTCTTCTAGAATAGGTGTGTCGGCTTGCGGGCACTTCCCTCTTCCCTAATCCTTCAGCCCGAAGCCTTATCGGCCCTGTCTACCCGTCGAGAGGAAGGCCCTCATGCCTCAGGCGATCGTCGATCCCGAAGAACTGCGGCGTTTCGCTCGGAACCTGAAGAAGTTCAACACGAGCGTGCAAGAGCAGGCGGGAGCCCTGGGGGCCCAGTTGAACGCTCTCAGCCGAACGTGGCGCGACCAGGAACAGAAGAAGTTCGTGGAGCAGTTCGAACAACACATGAAGGTGATCTCCCGGTTCCTCGAGGTGAGCGAGCAGCACATTCCTTACCTGCTGCGCAAGGCCGAGATTATCGAGCAGTATCTGCAACAGCGATGAGGATCGTCCGCAGAGTGAGATCCTCCTGAAACTGGAGGTGCCATGGGGCGTTTGGCCAAAGTCACGTCGATCGACGTGATCGAGCATTTCGCGGCCGCCATGACGTGTTTCGGCGAGGACGCCAAGACGTCGATCGAGGGCATCGACATGGAAGTGCGCCGCGCTCTGAACTGGATCCAACGGGAGCAGAAAGACTACTGGACGCAGCGGATCCGCCGGGGTTGGGACGAAGTGAATATCGCCCGCAAGGAACTCGAACGGAAGTTGATGTTCTACCCGGGCGACGATCGTCCCAGCGCTCACGACGAACGGCTCGCCCTGGAGGCGGCCAAGCGGCGGCTGCAACTCGCCCAGGAGAAGGTGGAAGCGGTCAAACGCTGGTCCCATCGGGTTCAGCGCGAGGTGAACGAGTATATCGGAGCGATCCAGCCGTTGAAAGCCTGGCTGGAATTCGAGCTTCCCAAGGCCCTGACGGACCTAGGCCGGATGGCTCGAGCCCTGGAAGACTACGTAGCCCTGGAATCGTCGGCGGAGCCGGTCTTTCCGGACGAGTTGAGCGGATTGATCGGCTTCGGTCCGGCGACGGCGGCCCAAGGCGAAGAGACGACTTCCTCAAGCCAACCCGAGGTGCAAGCGAAGGCGGAAGACAGTCCATCATCGGAGGCCCTCGAACCGCAGGCGGCGTCCACGAATGGGATCGAGCCCCCGACCGCCCGGAGCATCGAGACGGAATCGGCACCCGAGCAACAGGAGAAGGCCGATGGTTAGAAACTGGGACCTGTCGGGCGGGGCCGCGAGGTTGGAGTTGGCCGTGGAAGATTTGAAGGCGGCCAGGGCGGATTCTTCGCGATATTGGCACGACGCCACCAGCAAGAAGTTCGACGAAGCCTACCTGCTGCCACTCGATCCGAAGGTTCGGCGGGCCCTCGACGCCGTCCATCGTCTGGCCGAGATCCTCGGACAGGCTCGGCGGGAATGCGGGAACGACTGACAGGTGACAGGTGAGGGTTCAGGGTTCGGGGTTCGGGGTTCGGGGTTCAGGAGGCAGGTGCAGGACGAGTTGTTGAGTTTGGGGTTTCGATGCGGTATTTGACGAGGGATCCCGATCGGCAAGGTTGCCTTGGCTCCCTCGTGCGAGAGTGTGGTAGGCTTGTTGAAGCCGGAGGACCTGCACGTTGACGTCGGCCGACCTTACGATTACGACCTGAACTCGGGCAATACGATCATGAGCAATCCCTTGTCAGTGAGCTTGGAGGATCGGACCCTTTCCGAGTTCGTTCGCGCCGCCGGTCGGCGCGGGCCGTCCGAGGTGGAGATTCCCGAGCACTTTGGCCGGATCGGCGAGCAGACCGAGGAGGAGTATCGTGCCGCACGTGATCAGTCGCAGCAGGAGTATGAGGAGAAGCGGCAACAAACGGTAGGCGAGTTCACCGCGGTCAGGCAGCAGAAGATCGAGAAGGCGCGGGCCGAGAGCGACCGGGTTGCGGACGAATTTGAGGCGGCGAAGCGGAAGGCGATCATCGCCTGCGACGGTGCCGTCAAGCTCGGCAAGAAGAAGTTGGAGGAAGCTCACTGGGAAGCAACGACCATCTTCGACGCGAAGAAGGACGAGCCGGGAGCCCGGCTGCACGAAACGCTCAAGAGTCTCGAGGACGGCTGGAATCGCGTCGAGGGGATCCGCAGCGATTTGCAGGGACTGCTGCAGAAGAGGCGGATGTGGACGCCGGACCTGGTCCCCCTGGCCGACCCGAGCACCGACGGCGCCGACCTCAAGGGGAATGCCGGTGCGAAGCCGGAGTTCGACAACCTCGTGGAGCAGATCCACGAACGTGCGATTGCCATGGCGGATCTGCGGCTGCCCTGGTGGTTTCAGGGAGTGCGTCCCGCTGGGACGCTGATTCTGCTGTGTTCGGCTTTGGGTGCTGCGGCGGGCCTGGCGGCAGGAGAGGAACGGCTGCCGTGGATCGTCGGGGCCGTGGTTGCGGCGGTGTTGATCTGGTCTCTGGGAGGCATCTGGCTGTTCCGCAGGACTCGGCGGCGAGTGGGCGCCGACTACCGTGCCTGGGCCGAGCTTGCTCGATCGTGCGGTGTCGCTCTGCAGCGGGCAACGCATTTTGCGGAGAGCGAGTGCGAACGGCAGAGCCGCGAGATCTACGAGCAGTTCGACTCGGAGATGCAGCGGGCCAGCGACGCATTTCTGAGGCTCTCCTCGGAGCAGGAAGCGCAGAAGCAGCAGGAGTTGGCCCGGCTGGAGGGAAAGTATCCTGCCTTGTTCCAGGAGATGTCGGAGCGTCACGAGGCCGAACTGGAACAGGACGAGAAGCGTCATGAGCAGTTCCTGGAGCGTCTGGAAGCGTCGCATCATCAGGTATTGCATGAACTGGGCCGTCAGCGGGCCTTGAAAGCCGCGGAGACCGATCGCCAGTTCAAGCAGGCATGGACGAGCATGGCCGATGCCTGGAAGGGCGGCCTGGACAGCTTTGAGACCACCGTCGAGGCCATGAACGCTGCGCAGCACGAAGCGTTTCCCGATTGGAGCGGCAGCGACTGGGAGCGGTGGAAGGAACCGGCGTCGATTCCGCCCGCGGTCTGTTTCGGCCGGTATGCCGCGGACTTGAGTCAGGTGGAATACGGGATTCCCCAGGACGATCGGCTGATGCCCAGCCGCACGCAGTTCACTTTGCCGGCGGTCCTGCCGTTTCCCGAGCGATCGCTCTTGCTGCTGAAGTCGGACGACGCCGGAAGGCCGGCGGCGATCGAGGTGATCCAGTCGGCGATGCTCCGGCTGCTCACTTCGCTGCCGCCGGGAAAGGTCCGCTACACGATCATCGATCCGGTGGGACTGGGCGAGAACTTTTCGGCCTTCATGCACCTGGCGGATTACGACGAGCAACTCGTGGCCAGCCGCATCTGGACCGAGGCGGCGCACATCGAGCGCCGTCTCACCGACCTGACCGAGCAGATGGAGACCGTGATTCAGGTCTACCTGCGGAACGAGTTCGAGACGATCCAGGAATACAACGACTTTGCCGGCGAGTTGGCGGAGCCCTATCGGATTCTGGTGATCGCCAATTTCCCGTCGGGTTTCTCCGAGGCCGCCGCCAAGCGCCTGACGAGCATTGTGACGGCCGGTGCGCGTTGCGGCATCTATACGATCATGAACGTCGATCCGAAGCAGCGGATGCCTCGCGATTTTCATCTCAGCGACCTGGAGGCTCACGCCTTCCAGTTGGCGTGCAAGGAGGGTACGTTCGTATGGGAGCACGGCGAGTTCGGCCCCTTGCCGCTGGAATTGGATCGGCCGCCGGAGCCGGAGCGGTTCACGGAACTGGTTCGCACGGTGGGTGGACGGGTCAAGGACGCCGACCGGGTCGAAGTTCCGTTCTCGAACGTCGTGCCGGACCGGGACGCGTGGTGGACGGAGGACAGCCGCCGCGGCATCGACGTGCCGCTGGGAAGAGCGGGCGCCACCAAGCTCCAGCACCTGCGGCTGGGGCAAGGCACGTCGCAGCACGTACTGATTGCCGGAAAGACGGGTTCGGGCAAGTCGACTCTGCTTCATGCGTTGATTACCAGTTCGGCCCTGCGTTACAGCCCAAACGAGCTGGAGTTCTACCTGATCGACTTCAAGAAGGGCGTCGAGTTCAAGGCCTATGCCGCGTTCAGCCTGCCCCATGCGAAAGTGGTGGCGATCGAGAGCGAGAGGGAGTTCGGGCTCAGTGTGCTGGAACGCCTGGATCACGAGTTGAAGCGCCGCGGCGACATGTTCCGGCGGATCGGGGTCCAGGACGTTCGGGGCTATCGCGCCGCCGAACCCGACGCTCGTATGCCGCGGATTCTGTTGATCATCGACGAGTTCCAGGAACTGTTCATCGAGGAAGACAACATTGCCCAGAGTGCGGGCTTGCTGCTCGATCGGCTGGTCCGTCAGGGCCGTGCCTTCGGCATTCACGTGATGTTGGGATCGCAGACCCTCGCGGGGGCCTACTCGCTTGCCCGCAGCACCCTGGGCCAGATGGCGGTTCGCATCGCGCTGCAATGTAGCGAGTCGGACGCCCACTTGATTCTCAGTGAAGAGAACACGGCCGCTCGACTGCTGACCCGGCCGGGCGAAGCGATCTACAACGACGCCAACGGGCTGTTCGAAGGGAACCATCCCTTCCAGGTCGTCTGGCTTCCCGATCACGAGCGCGAGCAGTACTTGCGCGAACTGGACGGCTACGCGAAGGAGCAGAAGTACGAGGGGGCGGCGCCGATCGTGTTCGAGGGCAATATCCCGGCCGATCCGCGGACTAACGTAGCCCTGGCCCGACTCCTGCAAGGCGAACAGGAACCGGAGTTCGTCCACGCCCCTCAGGCCTGGCTGGGGGCTGCGGTGGCGATCAAAGAGCCGACCAGCGTGCCCATGGTGCGCCAGAGCGGAGGCAACCTGCTGCTGGTGGGCCATCGCGAGGAGGCGGCTCTGGGTGTGCTGGCCACGTCGTTGGTAGCTCTTGCCGCCCAGGACCGTCCGCAGGAAGGCGAGCTGGGCCGGTACGTCGTGCTGGACGGAACGCGTGTCGACGCGCCGGAAGCGGGGTTCTGGCCGCGTTTCGCCCGGCAATTCGGTCGCGAGGTCACCGTGGCGACTCCCCGGGATGCCACCAAGGTGATCGCCGAGGTCGACGAAGAGGTTCGCCGGCGGCAGGAGACGGGGATCGAGAATGCTCCTCCGATCTTCGTGGTCGCTTACGACCTCGCCCGATTTCGCGACTTGCGGCGGGACGAGGACGATTTTGGGTTCTCTATGGGCGAAGACAAACCGGTGAGTCCCGGCAAGCAGTTCGCCAATATCTTGCGAGAAGGGCCGCCCGTGGGCGTTCACCTGTTGATGTGGTGCGATTCCTACAACAACGCGATCCGGGCCTTGGACCGCCAGGGCCTGCGGGACGTGGACTATCGGGTTGTTTTCCAGATGAACGCAACGGATTCGAGCAATCTGATCGACACGCCGCTGGCGAGCCGCCTGGGCGTGCATCGGGCCATTCTCTACCACGAAGGCCGCGGAACGATCGAGAAGTTCCGACCCTACGGATTGCCGACGGACGAATGGATGGCGGCCGTGCGCGGGCAATTGGCGGCCGGGCACGCGGCGCCCAATCCTTGAGCCGATGCCTGGCCTGTCGGGATCAGTCACCCGTGCATACGTCGGCGCAGACCTCTCTTCCGTGCCGCAAGAAACAACACCGGCCGGCCGATCCCAGTTGCGGATCGGCCGGCCGGTTTTTGTCTTTGAGCAGGCTGTGAATCGCGGCGCTACTTGGCCCGGTTCAGCAACGCCTTCGCCTTCGCGGACCGCTCGGCGTTCTTCGTCTTCGCGATGATCGCCGGCATGGCCGCGGCAACTGCCGCCTTGTTGGCGTCGACGATCTTCTCAGCGATGCCGATCGCCACCTGGCAAGCGTTCTCGCGGATCGCGTCGTCGCCGGTTGCCGCGGTGGCGATTTCCAGCGAGGCGGCTGACGGATATCGAGTGAGGACTTCCATGACGAGCTTCTTCTCGTCAAGACGCTCAGCGACAGCCATCGCATTGCGGCAGATCAACATGCGATCCTCTTCGCTCGGGTTCAATTGGCGAGCGATGCGGATGTAGCCGCGGAGGGCGCGGATCTTGAAGCTGTTGTTTTTCAGATCCTTAGCCAAACTGAACAGTTCCGGCGCGGCGTCGGCGCTGATCCAGTTGCCGAGAACTTCGGTGGCTTTGTCTTGCATGGCCTCGTCGCTGCTACGTGCTATGGCAACCACCGTCTTGAGCGCGGTTTGGCCGCTGATGTCGAGGAGCCGCTCCATCATGAACACCTTCACGTCGGACGGAGCATCGCCCATGCATTCGGCGATCTTGGCGGCACAGGCGTCTTCGTCGGGCATGCGGATGACGGTATCTTTGATCGCCTGCTCGGCTACAGCCTTTTCCTGGTCGCTCTTGGCGTTGACCCGCCGATCGATCAGGCTCGGCAATTCGCTCAGCCCGACGGTCTTCCCCAGGGCCTCGACGGCGGCGAGTTGAATACCGGCATCGGAAGACTGGGCCGCCTTCTGCAGTGCGGCGCTGGCGGCCATGATCCGGCGTTCGCCGGCCGCCTCGATGGCCAACGCCAGGGCCTTGCCTTGGCTATTGGCGACGGCAGTGACCACGGCCGCGTCGACGTCCTCACCCGGCATGGCAATGAGCACTTTCTTGGCGGCGGAGGCGATGTCCTCGTCGGCGTCGGCCGCGGCCTCCAGGAGCAGGCCGACGTTGTCGGCGCCGCCCAGCGCCACGAGGGCTTCGATCGCCGAGAGGCGCAGTTCTCCCACGTCGGAACCGGCCGCCTTGACCACGGCGGGCAGGGCGGACGCGTCGCCTCGATCGGCCATCGCCGTAATCAGTTTGGCCTGCTGGTCGGCGGGCACCTGGCCGAGCAATCCGAGCAGGGCCTTGGCCACGGCTTCGCCGAGAATCAGCCGGGCGGACCGCAGGGAGACACCGCGAATCGCGGCATTGTCCGATGTGAGCCCCTCGACCAACAGGGCGATCCCGTCTTGGCCTTGGGCGAGGATGGCATTCTGCGTGGCGGCTTCGACGACGAAGAGAGGCACGTCCGCCTTGCGGACGGTGTCGAGGAGATCGAGGGCCGCAGCCTTGTCTCCACCAGCCAGAAGCTGATCGGCGCACGCCAGGCAGGCGTCGGCCACCTGGATCTTCAGCGTCCCCTGTGTCTTGGCAAGTTGCTCGCTGAGGATGGCAACCGCTTCTTTCGTGGCGATCTTGCCCAGTGCGGCGGTTGCGGCGGCAACGATGTCGTCGTCGCGATCAAGCAGCTTGGCCAGAGCTTCAACAGCCTCGGGATCCTGGCGCACCCGGATCGAGTTGATCACGCCCACGAGCAGGTTGCCCTGAAGCTTGCCCAAGGCCGCCCGAAAGGCCTCGTCGACTGAAGGGTCGGGAAGCGGTTCGAGGCTGTAGCGTGCGTAGTGGGCCCACTTGGGGTCTTCGAGGATGGGAGCCAGGGCGGGAACGGCGTACTTCGTGCCGAAGATGGCGAGGCGTTTGAAGGCGACCGCCTTGTCGTTGTCGGGCGTATCAGCCGACTGGATCAGCGCGATGCACTTGGCCGTCTCGTCCTGGGCGTCCTGGCCGGCCTGCAGGGGCAGTTCGGAATTCTGCCCGAACGCGTTCACGGTACCGACTGCCGCCGCCAGCAACGCCAGGGTGACAATCAGCGGTTTGGGATAGCGGAACATGGTTGGTTATCTCCTTGATACAACGCGTGTTTTGAGCATTCGCATTTCTGGATTTGGATTTGTTTTGGATTTCGCCTTTCGTGCCTCATATTATGCGGCACGCGGTTCTCCCTGTTTGCGGCGCGAGCACCTCAGCTTCTCCACGGTTCGCGATAGGCGCGGCTTCGCATGCGGTTGGCTTCGGCGTCGTCGACGAACTCGATTCTCTTGGTATCGAGGGTCAGCTTGCGGCCCAGTTGCCAGGCGATGTAGGCAGCATGGCAGGCAATGTGCGAGTTGGCGACGCGATCGGCGTTGGATTGGGCGATCCCGCGGGTCTTGACGCAGTTGAGGAAATCGCGGATGTGGTTGGTGGGGTCGGTGCCGGCCGTGGGCACGTTCTTGAGGTACTGCCGCACGGAGGCGGAGGTTTTCATGCGGCCGCTGTCGCCGGTCTCGACCCAGCCTGTCTCTCCTTCGTAGCGAGCGCTGCAGGTTCCCAGGCCTATCCAGCCCGTATCGCGCATAACGAGCTTGAGACCGTCGTCGTAGGTGCAGTGGACGTGCGTCTGGCCGACGGGCTCGTAGACGTTGGGCATGGTGTGGTCTTTCTGGGCTGCCCACTGGCATAGGTCGACGGTGTGGGAGCCCCATTCGAGGATGCCGCCGCCGTGGAAATCGAAATGGCCGCGCCAGCCGCCCTCGACGTAACGCTTGTTGAAGGGGCGCCAAGGGCACGGTCCGAGCCAAGTGTCCCAATCGACTTCCCACTCCTCGGTGTCTTCGAGTTCCTCGGTTTCGAGCCATTGTTGGCTGGTGCCGGGGGCCAGCGTGTTGGCGTGCACGGTCGTCAGTTTGCCCAGGCGACCGCTCGCACACAGGTCTGCCGCCAGGATGAAGTTGCCAATGTTGCGACGCTGGGTTCCGGCCTGGTACACCACGCCATAGCGTTTGATGGTGTCGGCCAGGTCGATGCTCTCCTGTATGGTCGTCGAGCAGGGTTTCTCGGAGTAGATGTCCTTGCCCGCCTTGGCGGCCAGGATCGCTGCCATGGTATGCCAGCGGTCGCCGGTGGCGATGAGGACGGCGTCGGTATCCTTGCGGGCCAGGAACTCGTGCGGATTGTCGTACATCGCGCAGTCGGTGTTCTTGTAGAAGCCGTCGACGGTCTCCTTGACCTTCTGACGCGACTTCTTGCGAACGTCGCAAATGGCGACGAACTGGACGTCGGGCGAGTCGAGGAAGCATTTCAGATCGTGCATGCCGCGGCCGCGGATTCCGAACCCGCCCACAACGATCCGCTCGCTCGGGGCTACCACACGGTGATCGCCCAAGGCGGAACTGGGGATAAGCTGCGGCAACGCCAGGACCGCGCCCGCCTGGGCCGCGGTTCGGAGGAACCGCCGACGTGAAAGCGCCGCGTGATGCTGCGACATGGTCGGTCTCCTTATCGAATACAGAAGTTGGAAAGTGTTTCGTAAAGGGGTTTATTATAGTGCGCCCGATGACGCAACGCACGCACCGGCTGCCTTTCTCTCTTCGGGGGGTGGTTGGGGATCTTCCGGCCCAAGGTTGACGATCGACGGCCGCCGCGCGATTGCAGACCGTTGTTTTTCTCTCGATTTTCAGCGAAAACCGGGCCATTTGAGGGATTTGTGGGTGTTTGACGAGTAATGTGGATTGACCGGAAAACCAAAGCTCGGTAAATCAAGGGTTGTCGCAAAACGCGCCCCAGACTCGCATGGGTCAAGCAGGCCTCCAGGTTCGGCAATCGGATGAAAGAAACGGCTCCTCACGATAGTTCCCGGACAGGTTCGACCGATCCACGACCGGCAGGAAACGCTGCCAGATGGTGGCATGTTCGTTTCCGCCGGAAGAACGGCTTCCGAGAAAAGGCGTCGACAGGCCACGGGGCAATCCCCGCGCCGCATCTCGGAACCGGTTCTTCGCCGCAGAAACTGGATGGGGCCGAGCAAAGCGACGGACGCGCCGGGGCCCTTGCCGGTCGCGTTCTTTCTCCGCCTGCCTTATCGTCCACGGTTGGCTCTCGGCAGCACGCCCCGCTCGACTTTCTGGAAACACGCGAACGGTTTCTGCCCGTCAAGGCGGAAGCTATTCTCCGGAAGATACTCGGCGCGGCGGATTGCAGCGAGGAACATCGGAAGCAGTTCTGCATGTTCCTCGAGATGGTCCGGGCGAGATTCCACTTCGAGTTCGTCGACGAGATCCAGTCGCTCATGCGGCTCTACGATCCGTTCGATCCGGATCGCGACACCCAGTTGCTGGAAGAGTTGTCGGACGAGCAGCGCGAGGAGGCGTTTGCCGAACTGCGCGGCCGCTATGAGCAATTGCTTCGCCGGGGCAACTACGTGAAACTGAACCGCGAGCAGTTGCTGGCCTGCATGGAATCGCGCAACGAGTTCGGGCTCTCGGTGCGCGTGAACCTCGACGATTACGAGGTGCTCGACGTCTACTACCGCGGGATTCGGCCGGCGGAGCAGTCGTACCGCACTTGGAAGAGCGGTTTTCGGAAGCGGGACGTTTCGGTACGGATGTTTTCGCGAGTGGCGATTCTCGTCCGCCGCCGGCAGGCCCGGAAGGGAAAGAGACCGGCGCGCGACGTCGTGCTGATGAAGCTCTTCAAGGACATCGTGCTCGAAGACCTGAAGATGACGTCGCCCGAAGTCCGCGTGCAGATGAAACTGTTCGACAAGGTCAAAGTCGGCGGCACGGTGGTGGGCGGGCTGGTCACTCCCATCCTCAAGCTCCTCACCGCGGCAATCACCTCCTGGATCGCCTTCGTAGTGATTCTCGGCGGGTTCGCGGCTGCATTCTTCAAGGGCGTGTTCAGCTTCCTGACCAGCAAGACGAAGTACATGCAGACCCTTTCCTCCAGCCTCTATTACAAGAACCTGGCCAACAACGTGAGCGCCCTGACCCGCCTGGTCGATGCGGCCGAAGCCGAAGAGGTCAAGGAACTGCTGCTGGCCTATTACATTCTCTACAGCGAGCGGGACCGGGACTACACGATGGAGGAACTGGACGCGCGGGTCGAAGCCTGGCTGAAGGAGCAGTTCGACTTGCCTCTGGTCGACTTCGAGGTGGACGACGCCGTCCGCAAGCTGGTCGACAAGGACCTGATCGAAGTCCGCGAGCAGCCGGCCGACGACGGCACGCCCCGCCGGGTTCTCAAGGCCCTCGACCTGCCGGTCGCCCTCGACCGGCTCGACAAGTGGTGGGACGATTACTTTTCGCCGAACGGGGGTTGCAGGCAAGAAACGTAGCAGGCACGCTCCGTCGTGCCGTCCGCCAAGCATCCAGAGAAAGTCCAGAGAATTCAATGACTTGACGGTAAGTAGACGCCCCGGGGCGGGATGGTTTCCGGGACAACGAGGCCTGCGGACGGCACGACGCGCCGCGTTCTCAAGGCTCTCGACCGGCTCGACAAGTGGTGGAACGACTACTTTTCGCCGAACGGGGGTTGCAGTCAAGAAACGTAGCAGGCACGCTCCGTCGTGCCGTCCGCCAAGCATCCAGAGAAAGTCCAGAGAGTTCAATGACTTGACGGTAAGAAGACGCCCCGGGGCGGGATGGTTTCCGGGACAACGAGGCCTGCGGACGGCACGGCGGAGCGTGCCTGCTACTTTCTTTGCTACTTCACCTCGCAGGCTGCGAGCTGGTGCGTGTGCCATTTCACGAGCAGGAGGGGCATGATGCCGAATAGGCCGAAGCTGCAATCGATCATCTGCCAGGAGAACGGGATCCCCCGCAGGTTGCCGAAGAAAAGAGCGGTGGGAATCACCGCCGCGCAGGCGATCATTCCGAAAGTGACGACCCACCGGTTCTGCACCGGGTCGAGCCACGGGCCGATGAAGGCCACGGCGATAATCACGTGGGCAAAGGCCAGCCAGTCGGTCCCGTAAGCCAGAAACGGGTAGTCTGCTTCGGTAGCGTGCAAACCCTCGCGGACGTGGGCGATCCAGTAGCGCATGCCCGTGAACTGTTCCGGGACATCCGTTTCGGAAATCAACATCGCCCGGGCCAGCCAGTCGATCTCCTGCCGGAGCGGGATCGCGGTCAATCCGCTCACGACCAGGCAGAACATGAAGAGCGCCAACAGCAGGCGAATGCGGCGCAGGAGTTTACGACGGCGGCCATGCATGGTATTTCTCCTTCGCTTGGGCCCGAGACTCAGTTCTCGCGAGAATCGTATCTTGTCCACCCATAGGGCTATTCGCCGGCGTAGGTCGATTCTTGGAGACGACACGATTGCGGTTGCCGCGGCGGATGGGACGACGGTTACCGTGTACCGCGTTGAGGTGCGAACTGCTCCGCCTTCACTGCCGTAGCAACAACGCCCGTGAAGTCACTTCTGGATTCCCGCCCTGTCGTTTATACACAACTTTTTGGGACCGTACCGAGTAGCCGCCAGGCAAGTGCGAAGTCGAACATTCTTCGCATGCCGGTCCAGAGGGTTTGCGGTCCTGGTGGGCGTTCCGTCTTTCGGTTGTTGTAGCCGCCAAGGCTGGCGAGCAGTTTGGTGAACTCACGCAGCGCCGGCGGCTGGGCGGGAACCGGCTTTCTAGTCGTGATTTGCCAAACCGACTGCCATTCGCTGTCCGTGAATACCTCGTCGCACGGCAGGTCCGGCTGCACGCGGCTCAGATGCGTCACGCAGAGCACGCGCCAAGCAATGATCTGATAGAAAGCCAAACAGTTCTTCACACGGGCGACCGTCTCCAGTCGAATTTGCTCCACGCGGCAACCCGTCTTCAGGGTGCGGAAGTAGACTTCGATCTGCCAACGCGCCCTGTAGTATTGGATCACCCGCTCAATCTCCTTTCGGGTATTGACTGGCAACGAGGTGAGCAGCCACCACTCGATATTTGCTTCGCCCTCGTTGTCCGACTCGGCGGGTGCCGTGCGCCCCACCTCTCGCACATGCACAATTTGGCAGCGCACGCTTTGCATCCCGGGCCGATTTTTCGGGTACTTCAAGATGACCGAGCGTGCGCGAACCTCCAGTTTCGCCTTCCGTGGCCCGCGTTTGGGCGTGGCGGGCAGGGTGATCTCGGTGCGAAAGCGTACGGGCGATTTGGGGACTTCGGCGTACAACTTGCGATACACCGCATTGCGGGAGTTGTGCTCCGCGGGAGGAATTCGCTCGTCGAGACGACGGTTTTCTTTCGAACGAATCACATAGTGGGCCCTGGGGATGCCTTCGCCTCGCAGTCGCTCGGCTTCCTGGAAAATGTCGTACATGTCGGCTTCTCGATCAGCGACGCTTATCACCTGGGTGTTCGGGCACTGCTGGGCCAGAGCGTTCGCCCGACGATAACCGTCCAGCCAACGGATGCTTTCCTTCTGCTCGATCGGCAGATGGCGACGCTCGTTCGCTTTTCCCAAACTTTCGGCCTCGCGATCAAACAGTGTCACGCCCACCAGCCCCAGGGGCAGCCCGGCGGGGGTCGTCGCCAACTGCGTGTGGTTGTAAAACCCAAAGCGATCCGGCTTGGTAAGGCAGCCGGCATCTTTGGGCGGATGTTTGCTGAGATCCATATCGGTGGTATCTTGAGCTATCACCACGACCGGCTGCTGGGCGATTCGATCGCGCGTGGCTTGATAGTGAGGTTCGAGAATCGCCTCGGGCGTGACTCGGGGGTTATCGAACAGCCGATAGGCGGCCAGCGTATCGCTCCATGTTTCGAACGCCCCATTGATGCTGGCCTCGGTATCGGCGGCGAGCTTCTCGATTACGTTCCTGCTCCTTCGATTCAATCGCTTGTCTCCCAGATCAATCTTCGCCAGTTCATCCGATATCGGTCCGAACATCCCAGGTTCCTCCATGTGCCAAAACGGCAGTCCAATTACTGCTGGGCACCCTGGCGCAAATCCCGTGCCAAGACGGAGGAAAAGTCCTGGAAAGTTGTGTATAAACGACAGATTCCCGCCTTCGCGGGAATGACGGATGAAGTGTCTGGACTGCCGCCTTCGCGAGAATGACGGACAGGCCGCACATGTAGTTCATGTGCAATCCGGGCAAGTCCTCGAACTGCCGGACTCACAGTTCGGGGTACACGCTTTTCAGGTCGACTTCATCGTCGAACTGGGCTTGCAGTTCGAGCAGCCGGGCGAAGAGTTTCTTCATAATCGGCTTGCTCTCGGGCTTGCCGGCCAGGTCGTTCATTTCCAGGGGATCGTCGACCAGGTTATACAGCCTCGCGACCGAAACGGCCGGGTAGAGAATCAGTTTGTGGCCGTCCATGGTGACGGAGCGTTGCGCGTCGAGGTAGCCGCCGTAGATGGCGTCGTAGGGAACAACCTTCTCGCCGCGGATCAGCGGCATCAGGCTCTTGAACTCGACGTGGTCGGGCTTCTCCACGCCGGCCAGTTCGAGCGTGGTGGCCATGATGTCCTGCAGGTAGACGGGCGTGTCGATCTTCTTGCCCTTGGGCACGCCCGGCCCGGTCACCATCAGCGGCACGCGGACGCTGTGATCGTGGAGGTTCTGCTTGCCCATCAGCCCGTGGTGCCCCACGGCCAGGCCCTGGTCGGCGGTGAAGAAGATGTATGTATTGTCGGCCTTGCCGGTGGCTTGGATCGCGTCGAGGATCCGCCCCACTTGCGAGTCCATGTGGGTGATGATGGCGTAGTATTCCTGGCGATTGACCTTGATTGAGTGAGGCGTTCGCGGGAAGGGTGCGAGCTGCTCGTCGCGGAGCGTGCGGCCGGCCTTCATGGCTTCGTTGTAGGGGTACTCGGGGAGGAAGTTGACGGGCAGGTCGACCTTGTCGAGGGGGTACTTGTCGACGAACTCCTTGGGCGACTGGCGGGGGTCGTGGGGCGCGTTGAGGGCCAGGTACATGAAGAACGGCTGCTTCGCCTGTTTGGCCTGCTCCAGGAAGGCGAGCGAATCGTCGCCCAACACCTCGCTCCAGTGCTTACCGTCCTTCCAGTACCCTTCGAACTTGGGGTCCCATGGGCACCAGGGGTCGGACTGGCCTTCGATGGGGCGGTTGTAGCCGGCCTCGGTCTGGTTGGGCATGCCGGGGCGCTCGTGGACCTGGAAGTCGAAGGCCTTCTGGGCGTTGGCCTTCACGTGCCACTTGCCGGTCATGTAAGTCGTGTAGCCGGCCGCCTTCATGTGCTCCGACCAGAACCGGCCGGCCTGGCGTTCCCGCTCGACCGTCTTCTCCTTGTCGAGCCGTGCGGCTCGCCAGACGGATCGGCCCGTGTTGAGCATGGTTCGGCTGGCGATGCAGACCGCGCCCGTCCACGAGCCCTGGTTGTAGGCGTGGGTGAAGGTAATTCCGTCGTCGACCAGCCGATCCAGGTTGGGCGTCTCGACGACGGGATGCCCCAAGGCCCGGACGGTCTCGAAACACTGGTCGTCGGAGTAGATGAACACGATGTTGGGCTGGTCGGCCGCTCGGGCCGCGGCGGCAGCGAGCAGAAATAGGGCGAGGAAGAGAGCGGTTCGTTTCATGGCGGCGCACCTGTCGGGTTCGGGTGGCGGTGGGGAACGAGATCAGCCCATTTTCGCAGACGGAGGGCGGGGGTGCAAATGGTGGAGGACTCGCTTAACCCGCTGCCGTAGGCGACGACGATTCGTTTAACGCCCAGCCGCAGGCGCCGGCCGCAGCAGATCGTCTTTGCCATGCGAGCCGGCGCCTGCGGCTGGGCGTTAAACGATCTTTGTCTTGGCCGGCGTCTGTGGCAGCGAACGAATGCCCTTTTCGCGGAGCGAAAAGCAAGTGCGCCTGTGAAGGCGTTTGATCAGGAGGGTGGAAGTCCCTCTCAGGCTAACGTTACCGGCCTGTAGTCGAAAGTGGTAACTGCGTTTCCGCGAGGAAAGGTGGAGAGCAACCTGAGACGAACGG
>Ga0209613_1000433_pt1 | contig 48105 bp, 63 predicted proteins | sample BioC13SIPDNA_2_FD_185747 | JGI IMG/M metagenome (GOLD analysis project Ga0209613, IMG submission 185747) | Anaerobic biogas reactor microbial communites from Washington, USA - Biogas_R2_A C13 SIP DNA (SPAdes) (version 2) | ecosystem: Engineered > Bioreactor > Anaerobic > Unclassified | place...
CGAGGTGGAGGAGGCCTATGCCGCGCGGGACGGCTACCGCGTGCGAGATGACCTGGCGCGGGAAGCGCAGCTGCTGGGCATCCCGGCGGAGGAGCTGGACCGCCCGCTTTACAGCTTCAGCCCGGGCGAGCAAACCCGGCTGAAACTGGCTGCGCTGTTCCTGCGCCCCGGGCATTTCCTGCTGCTGGACGAGCCCACCAACCACCTGGATGAGGACGGCCGCGCGCTGATGGCCGGCTACCTGCGGCGCAAAGCCGGCTTGATGGTGGTCTCCCATGACCGCAGCTTTCTGGATCAGGTCTGCACCCACATCCTGGCGCTGGAAAAGCAGGGCGCGCGCGTGGTCAGCGGCAACTACACCACCTACCGGGAAAACAAGCGCCTCCAGGACGAGTTTGAGCGCGCGCAGCGCGACAGGATCCTGGCTGACATCGGCCGCCTGAAGCAATCCGCCCGTGAGAAGGCCGACTGGAGCGACCGGGTGGAGGCCACCAAGTTCGGCGCTGATGCCGGCGGCGACCGCGGCTACATCGGCCACAAGGCCGCCAAGATGATGAAGCGCTCCAAATCCCTTGAAAACCGTATCGAGCGACAAATTGAGGAGCAGGAGAGCCTGCTCAAAAACCTTGAATATACCTCTCCCATCAAGCTGAAGCCGCTGGTGCACAGAAACCCCGTGCTGCTGCGGTTGGAGAACCTGTGTTTTTCCTATGACGGCACGCCCCTGATAGAGGGGCTCAGCCTGACGATGCTGCCGGGTGAGCGCCTGGCCCTGACCGGCCGAAACGGCGCCGGCAAAACCACCCTGCTCCAACTGATCATGGGCCTGCTCCAACCCTGTGACGGCCGGGTCTGGCTGCTCCGGGACCTGGTTATTTCCCACCTGCCGCAGACCGCGAAGGGCATCGCCGGCACGCCGCGGGAGATGGCCCAGGCGCGCGGGCTGGACCTGACGCTGTTCTTTACCCTGCTGCGCAAGTTTGACCTGCCCCAGGAGCATTTTGACCGCGACTTTTCCGGTTTCTCGCTGGGGCAAAAGAAAAAGACCCTGGTGTCGCTCTCCTTGGCGCAGCCGGCCCATCTCTTCCTGTGGGATGAGCCGCTCAACGACATCGACCCTGAAAGCCGCGAGCAGATCGAGGAGATGCTGCTGGAAACCAACGCGTCCATGGTCTTCATCGAGCATGAGCGCGCCTTCATTGACAGGGTCGCAACGCGGGAATTGCGCCTGGGTGCAGGAAAGGACGGCGGGAGATGAACGATTCCCAGTGCATGCCGGTTTATCGGATTGCTTCACGGTTTAATGCCGGAATATTCATGGGAAACCAGTCAATCAAGCAAAGGGCGCATCATGGAAGAAAAGGACCAACACAATGAACAACAGGATCAATGAAAAACTGCAGGCCGCCTTCCTGCTTTTTGATCAGGGAATGCTGGAAAACGCGAAGGAAGCATATGTATCTTTGCTGGAACAAACAGCAAGCCTGACAACATCGCAGCAACAATCCCTCTATATGGGACTCATCTATGTGTCCTGTGAGGGAAAGCAGTATGCACAGGCATTGATGTACGCCGGGATGCTCCTGGATATCTCGCCGGATTTTGAAGCCCGCCATGTGGCCCTTCATCAAACTGCGATGGTTCATCGCCTGAGCGGCAACTATCCGGAAGCCCTTCGGATTTTGGAGAAGGAACAGGTCTTGATCAGACAGAACGGCAGTGTCCCTATGAAGCTGGCTGTGAATCAATATGAGCTGGGAATGGTGTTCCTGCTCACAGACCGATTGTCATTGGCACACGAGCATCTGAAGAAGGCGCTTGCCAACGCTGAGCAATCAGGCGACCCTATGGTGTTGGGCTGTGTATATCGGGCCGCGGGGCAACTGAAAGCAGCTCTTCAAGAGAAAGCAAGCGCCGCATGTTCTTTTATTCAGGCATTGAAGCATTTCAAAAGGGCAGGGGATCTGCTTGCGTGCAAAGAGGTGGAGGATTTGATGAAAAAGCTGGAATCAGCATAAATCGTCATCTGTTTCCACAAGTCCTGGGACAGGAAAACCGGGGAAACGCCGCGCGGCGGTCCCCCGGCTCTTGATGTAGATCCCTTGCTTATTCCACGACGGTGATGGTGACATCCGCCCTTTTGTCGAAGCTGTCGCGCAGGGCGGCCAGGATGTTGCCATGGCTGTCGTTGAGGGACATGGTGGCGCCGGTGATCACGTCGGCCAGCAGGGCTTTGTCCTCCTCGGACAGGGCGTCGTACTTGGCCTTGTCCTCCTCGTTGGTGCTGCCGTCCTTGAGCGGGCGGCCGTTGCGGGAGGAGAAGACGCGCAGGAAGAGCTCATCCAGCTCGTCCACGCTCTTGCCGGCGAAGAAGGCCTCATAGGCGTCCATCTCGGAAGCCCAGGTGCCGATGCCCATCTTGTAGCTGTCGCCGCGTTCGCGCTTGGTGAGCCAGCCGGCGATCTCGGCCAGGAAGCCGTCGGCATTGGTGATCAGCCTGCCGTCCACGACCTCGTCATGGTTCATGTCGTAGTTGTAACCGCCCTGGCCGGGGAAGCCGGTGAAGTGGGGCATGCCCGCGCCGTCGTAGTTGGGGGTGGCCACTTCGATCTGGTCCACCAGGGACTGGACAATTCTGCCCTCGCCGTCAAAAAGGTTGAGCGCGATGACCTGGTTGAAGGAATACACCTGGGTATCGGTGTTGTCCTTGCCCGGGCCGATGCGGCCGGAGAAGTCCACGCCCAGCCCCAGCGCGGCGGCGGAAGCCTGGACCGGGACGCGGTTCTCATAGGCCTTCTTCAGCGCAGCGATCAGGTTGCCGTGGCTGTCATTGAGGGACATGGTGGCGCCGGTGGTGACATCGGCCAGCAGGGCCTTGTCCTCATCGGACAGGGCGTCATACTTGGCCTTGTCCTCCTCGTTGGTGCTGCCGTCCTTGAGCGGGCGGCCGTTGCGGGAGGAGAAGACGCGCGCAAACAGCTCTTCGATCTCTTCGACGGACTTGCCAACGAAGAAGGCCTCGTAGGCGTCCATCTGGCTGGCCCAGGTGCCCACGCCCATCTTGTAGCCCTCGCCGCGCTCGCGCTTGGTTTGCCAGCCGGCTACCTCGGACTGGAAGAACTCATCATTGGTTTCCAATACGCCGTCAACCGCGCCGTCATGGTTCTCGTCATACAGGTAGGGCAGTTGGCCCGGGAAGCCGGCGAAATGCGGCATGCCCTCGCCGTCATAATTGGGAGAGGCAACCTCCAGCTGGTCCAGCTTGGCATAGAGGATCCTGCCCTCCGCGTCAAAGAGCACGCCGGCAAAAACCTGGTTGAAGGAATAGACCTGGACGTCCTTGTCGTCCTTGCCGGGGCCGATGCGGCCCATGGAGTCAATGCCCAGGCCCACGGTGAACCCGCTGCCGGCAATAACGACCGGCACGCTGTCGGGCGGCAATCAGCAAAAGGTGTGCATTGCGCGCGCGCTGACCATGAAGCCGCGCTTTCTCTTTGTGTCGGAGCCCACGCGGGGCATCGACATCGGCGCCAAATCCCTGGTGCTGGACACCCTGGTGAACCTCAACCGTGAGCAGGGCCTGACCATCGTGATGGTGTCCAGCGAACTGATGGAGCTGCGCTCCATTTGTGACCGCATCGTGATTGTCGCTGAAGGCCGCGTGGTGGACATCCTGCGCCCGGACAGCCCGGATGCGGATTTCGGCCTGGCGATGAGCGGCATCAAAGCCGGAGAGGAGCAATCCGTATGAGACAGACAAGATCCCAATGGATCGCGGCGATTTTGCTGGCTGTCCTGGCCTTGGGCTTTTTGGCCACCGGCATCTGGGGCTTCGTCATCCGGGGGCAGCAGGCCACTCTGGAGGCCATGGTGCGCATGCGCAATTACGCGGTGCTGCGCACAGCCGCCGGCGCCATCGTGAATGAGATTTACATCCAGGCCAAGCTGGACGCCCGGGAATACGCGCGCGCGCAGAAGTACACACGCAATCAGATCTCGGCCTATATGGATGAGCAGGGCGAGCTGGCGCGCAAGGCGGCCGAGGAAAAATACTATGATACGGAAGGCGTTGACCGGGCCGAACTGACTACGGCTGTGGAAAGCTTTGAAGGCTCCCTCAGCGGCTATGTCCTGCTGGAGTCCCAGGAAAAGGAGGCCTATGCCGAGGCCTGGCGCGCGCAGCGGGCCCAGCTGGCCGCGCAGGACGCTGCCCAGGAGGAGGCAGGCATTGAGGGCGAGGGCGTTCTGGAGGATGCCATGCTTTCCTCAGGCGCTGACGAGGTGGATTATTCGGGCTTTGTCCCGTCCCCGCAGTTGCAGGCGCTGCTTGACAGCCTGACCCCGGCGTATGACGCCATGTACCAGGCGCTGGTCAATGTGCTGCCCGACCTTAAGCCCGAAATGAAGGACAAGCTGCGCGAGCCGCTCATCAGCGTGGTGCGCGGCGGGGAGAGCAGTTTTGGCGTAGAGTATGACCGCTACGCGGCCAGCGGCGCGCAGGACGTGTTTGCGGGCAGCGAGAAAACCCGGATGCTCATTGCCCGCCAGGCCGGCAACCTGATGGTGCTGGCCGCCGGGGTCCTGATCGCGGCGTTGATCGTCTTCTACTATCAGCCGCTCAAGCGCTCGCTGGGGATGCCCAGGCTGGTGATCACCGCCTTCTTCTTCCTGCTGTGCGTGCTGGCGGCCTTCTATAACATCAATGTGCCCGGGATGCTGTCCACGGTGCTCTGGCGCACCGGCATGTACGGCGTGCTGGCCCTGGCCATGCTGCCCGGCATCCAGGCGGGCATCAGCCTGAACATGGGCATGACTGTCGGCATCATCGCTGGCCTGATCTCCACCCTGGTCGCGCTGGAAATGAACATGACCGGCTGGGGCGCCTTCTTCTTCTCGGTCATCGGCGGCATCATCCTGGCCCTGCCCATCGGGCTGCTGTACGGCATGCTGCTCAACCGCCTCAAGGGCAGCGAGATGACGGTATCCACCTATGTCGGCTTCTCCGTGGTCTCCCTGTTTTGCATCGCGTGGATGCTGCTGCCGTTTAAAAACCCCAAGCTGACCTGGGCCCTGGGCAGCGGGCTGCGCACCATGCACAACATGAGCGATTCCTTTGGCCAGCTGCTGGACCGCTTCCTGGCCTTTGATGTGCTGGGCGTGCATGTGCCTACCGGGCTGTTGCTGTTTTTCCTGCTGTGCTGTCTGCTGATGTGGCTGTTTTCCCGCAGCCGCACCGGCATCGCCATGTCCGCCGGCGGCGCCAACCACCGCTTTGCCGAGGCCGCGGGCGTCAATGTCAACCGCATGCGCATCATCGGCACCACCATCTCCACGGTCATCGCCGCGGTGGGCATTATCGTCTACTCTCAGTCCTTCGGATTCATGCAGCTGTACAACGGGCCAAAGCAAATGGGCTTTGTGGCCGCCAGCGCCATCCTCATCGGCGGCGCCACGGTGTCACGGGCCAAGGTATCCCATGTCATCATCGGCACCTTCCTCTTCCAGGGGGTGCTGGCGCTTGGCATTCAGGTGGCAAACGCCGCCATCGCGGAAGGAGGCCTGTCTGAAGTCATGCGTATCCTGATTTCCAATGGCATCATCCTGTATGCCCTGACCCAGTCTGGAGGTGACAGCCGTGGCTGATTTGAACAAGCGCCGCCATGACCTGCGCGAAGCCGCGCGCGCCAACCTGCGCGAGTACATCGTCACCTATGTGTTCCTGGCGCTGTCGGTGCTGTTTGTCATCTTTTCAGGCCGCCCGCTCAATGACATCTTCTCCCAGCTCATGGGCCGCCTGTCGCGCAACCTGTTCATCGTGCTGGCGCTGATCATCCCCATCATCGCGGGCATGGGCATCAACTTCGCCATCACCATCGGCGCCATGGCGGCGCAGGTGGGCCTGATGCTGGTCATCAACTGGGAATTGGAGGGCGTCGTAGCCCTGCTGGCTGCCGCCGGCATCACCCTGCCCCTGGCTTCCCTTTTTGGCTTCCTGATCGGCAGCCTGCTCAACAAGATGAAGGGCCAGGAGACCATCGGCTCGCTGATTCTGGGTTATTTTGCCAACGGCGCCTACCAGCTGCTTTTTTTGTTCATCTTCGGAAAGATCATTCCGCTGTCGGACAAGGTGACCATTGTGGGCGCCACCGGCGTGGCCAATACCCTCAACCTGATGGGCGGCGGGCTGTACATGGCGGTGGACAGCCTCTGGTCGCTCCCCTTCCCCACGGCCCTGTACGGCGTGAGCATGCTGATCATCCTGGCCAGCACGGCGCTGTACCTCCTGAAGAGGCTCAGCCTCAGGCGCCTGATCACCCTGGCTGGCACCGCGGCTTTCTTGTCGCTCCTGGTGCTGCTGGTGCCGCCTGTTCAACAGATCGTCCGCGGCACCAGGGTGCCGGTGGTCACCTTTTTGCTGGTGGGGCTGCTGTGTGTGTTCAACATCATTATCATGCGCACCCGCCTGGGCCAGAAGTTCCGCGCGGTGGGCCAGAGCCGCACCGTGGCCAATGCCGCGGGCATCCGCGTCAACCGCGTGCGCGTCATCGCCATCATGATCTCCACTGTATTGGCCGGTTGGGGCCAGATCCTCTTTATCCAGAACCTTGGCACGCTGCAGACCTACGCGGCCCATGAGATGGTAGGCCTGTACGCGGGCGCCGCCATTCTGGTGGGCGGCGCCTCGCTCAACCGCGCCACCAACACCCAGGCCATTGTGGGGACGCTGCTGTTCCACATCCTGTTCACCGTGTCTCAGGACGCCGGCAAGAACCTGTTCGGCAACGCCAACATCGGCGAGTTCTTCCGTGTCTTTATCGCCTATGGCGTCATCGCTGTTGCCCTGGTCATGCATACCTGGCGCAGCAACGCCAGCCGGCGGAAGAACACCCTGTCCGCTTGAAGCCTGGCCCTGGCGCATCAACTGTGATCAGCAAAACCCCGGAACCATTGCGATTCCGGGGTTTCTTGCGCGGCTGCGCCAGATTGATTAATAGTTGGTCGCAGCGCGCTCGAAGTAGCTTTGCGGGTGCTTGCAGGCCGGGCACAGCTTGGGCGCCTTGCGGCCCTCATAGACAAAACCGCAGTTGCGGCAGCGCCACAGGGTGTCGCTTTCCAGCTCCCACTCCCGGTTGTCCTCCAGGCGCTTGGCCAGGGTCAGGTAGCGCTTTTCATGCTCATACTCTACCTTGGCGACGTTCTCAAAGTCCAGGGCGATCTCGTTGAAGCCCTCCTCGCGCGCGGTCTCAGCGAAGCCCTTGTACATCTCGGTCCACTCATAGTTCTCGCCGGCGGCCGCGTCGATCAGGTTCTTGCGGGTGTCGCCGGGCTTGTCACCCTTCTCATAGCCGCCCAGGGCCTTCAGCCACATCTTGGCGTGCTCTTTCTCATTGAGCGCCGTCTCCTGGAAGATGGCGGCGATTTGCTCATAGCCTTCCTTCTTGGCGGCGGAGGCGAAATAGTCGTACTTATTGCGCGCCTGGCTTTCGCCCGCGAATGCGGCCCAGAGGTTTTGTTCGGTTTTGGAACCCTTCAGATCCATGGTCAATCCTCCCTTGATGTTTCTTATCTGTATCGAACGCCTTGCAGCGCTTCAACCGTTCAGAACAGCTCCACCAGCGCCGCCAGCGAACCGGCGACCATCAGCAGGGCCAGGAAAATGCTCACTATCCTGATGACGAGCTTGTTCCTGTTTGTTTTTTTTGTGGTCACGTCTTTCTCCCTTAATCCGTTGAAAGCACCTGTCAGCCGGATTCAATTTCAGTATATCTATGGTCAAATGCCTTGTCAAGGCAGCCGGATTTTGTCCGGACCGCAATGCAAAAACCACAATATATTGTGGCGATTGTCGGATTGTATACGATGAATGGTGGATTTATGCCTTGACAGCCGGAAGCGTAAGGGGCATAATCGTTATGCTTTCAAAATTTGAAACATTCACTACAACACGGAGGCTAACCATGATTTCCACCATCACCAAACGCGATGGACGCATCGTGCCCTTTGAATCTGAAAAGATAGAATCTGCCATTGCCCGGGCCCTGGCTGCCAGCGGCAGCCAGAAGGGCGCGCAGACCGCGCGCGAGCTGGCTGCGATTGTGACCCGTGAGCTGGAGTCCAGCGAGGACATTCCCTCCAGCCCCACGGTGGAGCAGGTGCAGGACGTGGTGGAGCGCGTGCTGATTGAGAAGGGCTTTGTGCTGACCGCCAAGGCCTACATCCTCTACCGTGCCGAGCGCAGCCGCGTGCGCGAGATGAACACGCGCCTGATGAAGACCTATGAGGACATCACCTTCACCGATGCCATCGATTCCGACATCAAGCGCGAGAACGCCAACATCAACGGCGACAGCGCCATGGGCAGCATGCTCAAATTCGGTTCCGAGGGCGCCAAGCAGTTTTATGATATGTACGTCCTCAACCCCAAACATGCCGAGGCTCACCGCAACGGCGACATCCACATCCATGACCTGGACTTTCTGACCCTGACCACCACCTGCTGCCAGATCGACCTGCTGGAGCTGTTCAAGGACGGCTTTTCCACCGGCCACGGCGTGCTGCGCGAGCCCCAGGACATCGCCTCTTATTCCGCCCTGTGCTGCATTGCCATTCAGGCCAACCAGAATGACCAGCACGGCGGGCAGAGCATCGTCAATTTCGACTACGGCATGGCGCCGGGCGTTCGCAAGACCTATGCGAAACGTTTCCGCGACAATGTCGCGCGCCTGCTGGATGCCGGATATGACCTGGAGGAGGCCGACCGGACGGTTGAGGACATGCTCCTGGACATCAAAAAGGAAACCGGCCTTGTGCCCGAAATGGAAGCCAAGCCCGCCTTTGACGCGGCCCTGCTCTCCCGCCTGGGCCGGTACATGGACGGCGAAAAGGCGGAAAAGCTGCTCAAATCCGTGCGCAGGTTCTCCCACCGGGAGATCGTCAAGGCCACCTTCCAGGCCATGGAGGCGCTGGTGCACAACCTCAACACCATGAACTCCCGCGCCGGCGCGCAGGTGCCCTTCAGCAGCATCAACTACGGCACCGACACCTCCCCCGAGGGCCGCCTGGTGATGGAGCAGCTGCTCCTGGCTACGGAAGCCGGCCTGGGCCGCGGCGAGACGCCGATCTTTCCCATCCAGATCTTCCGCGTCAAGGAAGGCGTCAACTACAACCCCGGGGACCCCAACTACGATCTTTTCCGCCTGGCCATCCGCTGCTCGGCCAAGCGCCTCTTCCCCAATTTTTCCTTCCTGGACGCGCCCTACAACCTGCGCTACTACAAGCCCGGGCACCCGGAGACCGAGGTGGCCTACATGGGCTGCCGCACCCGCGTCCTGGCCAATGTCTACGATGAGAATGCGGAGGTCGCCTCCCGCCGGGGCAACCTGTCCTTCACCTCCATCAACCTCCCGCGCATCGCCATTGAGGCCAAGGGCGACATCCCCTGGTTTTTTGAGGAGCTGGAGCGTAAGATGGAGCTGGTCTTTGACCAGCTCAACGAGCGCTTTGAAATCATCGCGCGCAAAAAGGTCTACAACTTCCCCTTCCTGATGGGCCAGCATGTCTGGAGGGGCAGCGAGAACCTCAAATGGGATGAGGAGGTGCGCGAGGTTCTCAAGCACGGCACCCTGACCATGGGCTTCATCGGCCTGGCCGAGACCCTGGTGGCGCTGCGCGGCAAGCACCATGGCGAGAGCGAGGAAAGCCAGAACCTGGGGCTGGAGATCGTCGGCTTCATGCGCCGCTTCCTGGACGAGAAGGCCCAGAAGCACAAGCTCAACTACACCCTGATCGCGACCCCGGCCGAGGGGCTCTCCGGGCGCTTTGTGCAGCTGGACCGCAAAAAGTTCGGCAGCCTGCCTGGCATCACCGACCGCGATTATTACACCAATTCCTTCCATATCCCGGTGTACTACCCCATCAGCGCCTTCCGGAAGATCTCGTTGGAGGCTCCCTACCACGCGCTGACCAACGCCGGGCACATCACCTATGTGGAGATGGACGGCGACCCGCTCAAAAACCTGGACGCCTTTGAAAAGATCGTGCGCCACATGCACGACACCGGCGTGGGCTACGGCTCCATCAACCATCCCGTCGACCGCGACCCGGTCTGCGGCTACAACGGCATCATCGGCGACAGCTGCCCCCAGTGCGGGCGCACAGAGGAGGAACACAAGTTCGAGCGCATCCGCCGCATCACCGGCTACCTGGTGGGCACCACCGACCGCTTCAACAACGCCAAGCAAACCGAGGAGAAGGACCGCGTCAAGCACGGGGTGGAGGAATAGAATGAAGAAGATGAGAGATGGGGGAAACCACTTTTGAAAAAGTGGTTTCCCCGCACCCCTTTCCCCAAAGCATTAATCAATGACTGATGATCAATTAAAGTTCTTGGGGGGTCCGGGGGCCTTCTTTCAAGAATGCCCCGGCGTTCCTCCCCCCACCGGAGGCGCTTATGGACATCCGCATCAACGGCATCGTGAACGACAGCATCGTGGACGGCCCGGGCCTGCGCCTGGCGGTGTTTGTGCAGGGCTGCAGCCACCGCTGCCCGGGATGTCACAATCCGCAGACCCATGATCCGCTGGGTGGCGCCGTGCGGGACACGGGGGAGGTCATCCGCCTGATGGATGCCAACCCGCTGCTGGACGGGATCACCCTGTCGGGCGGCGAGCCCTTTGAGCAGGCGACAGCCTGCCTGGCGCTGGCCCGGGCGGCCAGGGAGCGCGGGCTGAGCGTGTGGGCCTATAGCGGCTATACGCTGGAAGCCCTGCAGCAGAGGGGGGACGCGGACATTGATGAGCTGCTGGGCCTGTGCGATGTGCTGGTGGACGGCCCCTTTGTGCTGGCGCAGCGCTCGCTGGAGCTGGACTTTAGGGGCAGCGCCAACCAGCGGCTGATCGATCTGAACGCCACCCGGGAGGCCGGCGAACTGCGCCTGTGGCAGCGCCCAGAATGGTAAAGCCGATGTGAAGCCTGCTTTTGCTGTATGCTGACTAAAACTGCAGGGGTGATGACGTGGGCGGGAACTATACGCGTTACAACGCTGAGGCGATTGATGGCTGGGTGCGCGGCGGCTGGGAATGGGGCATCCCGATATCGCGGGCGGGGGAATGGCAGGTATTGCTCACCCCCAACCTCCCGGTGCCCCAAAGCTGGTTTGGTGATTTGAAGGGCAAAAAGCTGCTGGGCCTGGTGCTGACAGACATCTATGAGGATACCAACAGCCGGGGGTCGCTGAAGGATTATGGCGTGCCGTGCTTCCTGGCGACCCGGGCTATCCGCCCGGAGAAACGAGAGGTTTGCTGATGAGCGAAACACGGGTTCATTTGAAGTTTGAAAGACAGTTTGAGGGCGTGCTGGAGGCGGAGGGCGCGCAGGCGCCCGTCGGCAAAAAGACAGAAGGGCGCCTGGCGCCCTACGACCTTTTGCTGGGCGCGCTGGGAAGCTGCTATTATGCCACCTTTGTGGGCCTGGCCGACAAAATGAGGCTGGCATACAGCCGCGCGGACATCGCCATCCATGGCGTCAAGCGTGAGGAGGCGCCCGCCACGCTCAAAACGGTGGACATGGTGCTGACCATCCATGGCGCATCGGAGGGCAAGGGCTTCCAGCGCGCGGCTGAACTGGCGGCCAAGTACTGCTCTGTGCATGAGACCATCGCCCGGGTGGCGGAGATCCGGTTGGAAGTGGTATTCGAGGCCTGAACAGGGATAACAACAAGGGGCTGCCGGCCGGCAGCCCCTCAGCCTGTCAAAAAGGTCGTGCAGGTACGGCCTTTTTGACGCTCTGAAACCCTGCTCTTGCAAGGTCTCCTCACTATTGTGTTTATTTGGTAGCTTCTTCAGCAGCAGCGTTTTTGCCTGCTTCGCGTCCGAAGACATGAATGTCAAGCAGGGCATTTCCGCCCAGGCGGTTAGACCCGTGGATACCACCGGTGACTTCGCCTGCTGCGTAGAGGCCGGGAATGATGTTGCCTTCTGCGTCCAGGACATGCCCCATCAGGTCGATCTCAATACCGCCCATGGTGTGGTGAACGGTGGGCATTCTGGGGGATGCATAGAAGGGGGGAGTGTCAAGGGGATCGCCAAAGAGGCTGCGGCCAAAGTCCGCATCGGCCCCTGCCGCAACATAAGCGTTGAACTGGTCATGGGTGGCTCTGAGGACTGCCGGATCCAGACCGATCAGCACGGCCAGTTCTTCGATGGTGTCCGCACGGAAGATGCGCCCTTTTGCCACCAAGTCCTCCACATTGTCGCCCCAGAGGTTAATGCCGTCTTCACCTTCGCTGTTGGTATCGGTAATGACGTAGCTCATGGAATCAGTCTGTTTAAGCAGCGCCTGGGTCATGGTGTCGCGCCTGCCGTCTTCCGCCATGAAGCGAAGGCCTTCTTTGTTGACCTGGTAGTAGAATTCAACGCCGATCGCGCCCATCCAGCCATTCAAGGCGCCTGTGTCCGGATCGCCCAAGGGCAGGCACTGGATGTATTCCATACCGACCAGGTTGGCGCCCACAGCCTGGGCCATGAAGATACCGTCACCGGTTGCCGCAGGCGTATTGGTTGTGCCCAGTTCTTCGTTCAAACTGGGATCGTACTGCTTGCGCATCTCCTTATTGGCCGCAAAACCACCGGTTGCAATGATCACAGCCTTATTGGCTTTCAGGGTAACCGGCGTTCCGTCTGTCTTCTCGGCTTTGACACCGACAACACGGCCGTTTTCTATAATGAGTTCATTGCCTTTGCACTCCAGGATGATCTTCACGCCAAGGGATTCCGCTTTTGCTTGACCGGCCTTGATATAGTCGCCGCCGGCGGAGCCTGCCGGGACGTGGGTGCGGGGCCAGAGCCCGCCGGGAACCGTAGAGATGTCGTCTTTCCAGACCACACCGTTACCCGCCATCCATTCAGTGGTTGCAAGCGCTTCGCCTGTCAGCTTCTGGACCAGGTCAAATTTGCCCATATAGTCCCCGCCTGCGTAGGTCTGCAGGGCATGGAGGGCCACAGAGTCGAACAAATAGGTTTTATCACCTGCTTCATAGGCTGCAAGATCAGCCTTCAACTGATCCATCACCGCCTGGTGTTCGGGAGACTTGGCTTCTACTTCGGCCAGAGCGTAAACCGAAGCCATGGCGGCTTCAGACGCTGCCGGAAGGGCTGCCTGACGGGCGGGATCGGCGGCGTTGAAGGGGCCGCCTGCGCGAACGGTATTGCCGCCCAACGCCCCGGTTTTTTCAATCAGGATGACGGATGCCCCATTCTCGGCTGCGGAGACGGCTGCTGACAATCCCGCGCCGCCGCCGCCGATAACGATCACATCCGCAGTCTCTTCAATGGCTTCTTTCGGGCCGGTCACGATCGCTGCGGTCTTCCAGGCCTCCACATCGCCGCCTGCTGCGACAAGCGCGTTTTCGACAGCCTTCTTGATAGCCTTGGAGGTGACTGTGGCCCCGGTGATGCTGTCGACCGCCAGGGATTGGAACTCAACAATTTTTCCGGGAAGCTGTTCGATGGCATTGGAACCGATGTTGGGTGTTTCTTTGTGTTCACCGATTTCAATGCTTTCCAGCTTGTCGGCTGAGAAGGTGACGGTCACTTTCATCTCTCCGCCAAACCCCTCAACCGCCACATCGTAGGAGCCCGCGGTATAGGCACCCGCAGCGCTTCCCCCACAAACCGTGATCAGTAGAGCGATGACCAACAACAGTGCGTTCAATCTTTTCCTCATGGCATTTTCTCCTTATTCCGTTTTGTACCTTGCTTTAATTGTCCATTAAAGCGTTCAACAATTGCAGATGCTTTTTGGGGCCACCATCAAACTGAAACTTGAATTCACTTTGATTTTATCACGACTTTTACAAGGCTGCAAGTTCAACAAAAACAAACGCTGGAAGCGGCGAAAGGATAGAGACAAAGGTTTCGATTATTGCGTCAGGACCTTTCCCCGGCCGGGATGGCCAGGCACAGCAGCACAGGGCCCAGGGTATTGCCCAGGACGGCGGCTAGCATAAAAGGCAGCACGCCGGGGTCAAACACCCAGGTCTGGCTGAAGGCGACGCCAAAGTAAAAGGCGTCGGCGACGCTGTTTTCAAAGCCGGCTACGATAAAGGCGGTGACCGCCAGCAGGAGGCCTGCCGGCTTGCCGCAGACAAGGGTTTTCCAGGAATAGGAGCCGGCGTAGATCATCATGCCGCAAAAGGTGCCGCGCACCAGCGTGGAGAAGAAGGGCTGTTCCAGCCGGGCTGCCTGCAGCGCCGGCGCCGCGGAGGTCATCGCCCGGCCATAGACCAGCCCGCACAGGACCGCGCCCAGGAGATTGCCCAGCAGCAGGCCGGGCAGCATGCGCAGCTGCCTGGGCTTGTGGCAGATGGCGCCGGCACAGCGGCCGATGTACAGCGGCAGCCCCAGGGCCAGCGCCGCGAACATCCCAACGGAGAACAGCAGCGCGCCCACCTCGCGGTGCTCAGCGCCCAGAAAGGCTGCGCCGCCCAGGCCGGTCATCATCCCGGCCATCACCGCGCTGTAAAAGAAGTGCATCTGCGTCCCTCCGCGTTTGGATTTTTTTCTGTGTCGCAGTATACCACACCTGCTGGGAGCGTCAAGCACGCCTTGACTTTGCGGGCTTTTGGGCATAGCATGGCGGCAGTAAATCCGGGAGGTCACGCGATGGACAATGCACGCCGGCCAAGAATGCTGACCCTGTTTTTATCCGTGCTCAAAATCAGCGCCTTCACCTTTGGCGGGGGCTATGTGATCGTGCCCCTGATGCGCAAGCGCTTTTCCGAGGAACTGGGCTGGATCGAGCAGGATGAGATGCTGGATATGATCGCCATCGGCCAATCCGCGCCCGGCCCCATCGCGGTGAACACCTCGATTTTGCTGGGCTATCGCCTCATAGGGATCCGCGGCGCCCTTGTGTCCGTCCTGGGCACGGCGATACCGCCCCTGGTGGTGCTCACCCTGATCTCCCTGATCTATGAAGCCTTTATCAGCAATAAAATCGTCGCCACCTTCATGGAGGCCATGCGCGCGGGCGTTGCCGCCGTGATCGCTGATGTGGTGTGGACCATGGCCGGCAACATCGTTAAAAAGAAAAAACCTGCGCCCATCGTGCTGATGGCCGCGGCCTTTGTGGCCGTCTATTTCTTCAGGGCGCCCATCGTGCTGGTGCTGCTGGCCTGCGGCCTGCTGGGCTTGCTGGCTTCCGGCGTCGCCTCGCGGAAGGAGGCTGCGCGATGAGCCTGATCCTGACCCTGTACTGGGCCTTCTTCCAGGTGGGGCTCTTCGCCTTTGGCGGCGGATTGGCCGCCCTGCCGCTGATTCGCGACCAGGTGGTGGAGACGTATCACTGGCTGGACATGGCCACCTTTACCGACCTGGTGACCATCGCCGAGATGACGCCCGGCCCCATCGCGCTCAACGCGGCCACCTTTGTGGGCACGCGCGTGGCTGGCCTGCCCGGTTCCATTGTGGCCACCATCGGTTGCATCACGCCCAGTCTGATCATTGTGCTCATCCTGGCGCGCGTCTACAGCGCCTGGAAGGACAAGGCGGCCTTCCAGGGCGTCCTGGACGGCCTGCGCCCCGCCGCGGTCGCCCTGATCGCCTCCGCCGGCGTATCCATCGCCGTCCTGGCGCTGTTTGGCGAGGGCGCGCGCATCGCGCCGGACAGCGTGGACTGGGTCGCGCTGGGCTGCTTTGCCATCGCGCTGCTGGTCCTGCGCAAATGGAAACTCGGCCCGATCACGGTTATGCTGGCTACGGGCGTGGTGGGCACGGCCATCAAGCTGATCCTGGAGGCTGTTTGACTCATGCCCCGCTTGTTTGTGGCCGCCTGCCTGCCGGAAGAAATGAAGCCCGCTTTGCGGGCGGCTTCCGGCACGCTGCGTGGGGCTGCTTCCCGGGCGGCCATGGTTCATCCGGACTTGTTTCACCTGACCCTGCGCTTTATCGGGCAGGTGGATGAACGACAGGCGCTTAAGCTTCGCGAATGGTTTTTGACGCTAAAAGCGCCCTGCGCGGCGCAATGCGGCATGGCGCTTGACCGGTATGGCAGCTTTCCCGCCAGGGACGGGTTGATCCTCTGGGCCGGGCTGGACTGCGGCCCGGGCATTGAGGCGTTCAGGCAGCAGGTCGATGAGGGCCTTGAACGCTTCGGGTACCTGCCGGATGACCGGGCCTTTGTCCCGCATGTGACCCTGGCGCGCCGGGCGTGGCTCAACACGCCGCTTGCGGCGCTGGCGCCTTTGCCTCTGGTGGAGCAGGCATGCCCTGCGCCGGTCTTTGTGCTGTTCAACAGCCGGCTGGGTCCGGGCGGCCCCCAATATCACGCGCTTGCGGCGCTCAAACCCGCCTGAAACCGGGTGTCCGGGCTTAGGGAGCTGAATCAGTTATGAGAATATCTCAGAGCCGTCTTATTCGTTCTCGTAGGCCTTCAGCGCGCTGCTGGCGCCGATGCGCGCGCAGCCCTGACGCAGGTAGCCCTCAATGGCCTCCCGGGTGCGGATGCCGGCGGCGGCCTTTATTTTGACTTCCGGGCCGATGTGCTGCCTGAACAGCTCAACATCCTGTGGCGTGGCGCCCGCGGCGCTCATGCCGGTGGAGGTTTTGATATAGTCGGCGCCGGCCTCGGTCACGCAGACGCACAGCGTGGCCTTCTCCTCGTCCGTCAGCAGGCAGGTCTCGATGATGACCTTGAGGACCTTGCCGTCACAGGCAGCCTTGACCGCGCGGATCTCCTCGGTGATGCGGTCAAAATTGCCGGCCTTGGCGTCGCCGATGTGGATGACCATGTCAATCTCGTCCGCGCCTTCGCGCACGGCCTCCTGCGTTTCGAATACCTTGACGCGGGTGGTGCTGTAGCCCATCGGGAAGCCGATGACGGTGCACACTGTCAGGCGATTGCCGTATTTCTCCTTGGCAAGCCTGACAAAGCGCGGCGGGATGCAGGCGGAGGCCATGCCATGGTCCACCGCCTCCTGGCAGACGCGGTCCACATCCTTCCAGGTGGCCTCCGGCTTGAGGATTGTATGGTCTATGTGTGAAAACACGGTTTTTTTGTCCATCATGAACTCCTTTCGGGGTGTTGCCCCCGGGCATCATAGCAAATGAAAGCTGTGTTTACAAGACCGGGGGACTTTACCTGGGATTTACCTGAGGTTTACATGAAACACAGAGAGGGTATATAATAAGTACAGACAACAACGGGAAGGAGGATCCATGTTGGACATCCTCTTTGATATTGACCGGCTGTATGGCATGGCTTTACGCCTGTACGCCAAGGCTGAAGGCAGGCGCCGCATGCCTTTGAGCGAAGCAGGTGTTCTTTGAAGAGGGGTTCAGGGAGTATAACGCATATATATTGACGCGGTTTTGATGCAGCCCGGCGCGAGCCGGGGGCTTCACCATATACAAAGGAGGACTGACCATGAAAACGACCATGACTGCCAAAGGAATGAACATCAGCCCGGCGATTGAGAACCGCGTGCTGCGCAAGACCCAGACCATGAGCAAGTACCTCAGGGCGGATACGGAGATGTTTGTGCGCATGCGCAAGGAAAAAAACCAGCGCATCGTGGAAATCACCGTGCCCATCAACGGGGTGCTGCTGCGGGCTGAGGCCGCCAGCGAGGACAACCTGTTCATGTCCATTGACCGCGCCCTGGCCAAACTTGAAAAGCAGATTCTGCGTCACCGCACACGCCTGGACAAGCGCCTGCGCGAGGGGCTGACCGCAGACACCCAGCCTGAATTCATCGAGGATCTGGGCGCTGGTGACCAGGAAGCGCGCGAGGTGGTGCGCAGCAAGACCTATACCGTGCGCCCCATGAGCCAGGAGGACGCCGTGATGCAAATGGAACTGCTGGGTCACAGCTTCTTTGTCTACGTTGATCTTGACACCAACCAGACCCATGTGCTCTACCTGCGCCGGGACGGCAACCTGGGCCTGCTGGTGCCTGAAGCCTGAACCACCATTCCCGCTTGTAAGCGGAACACATATAAAAGCGGCCGGAAGGCTGCTTTTTCGTACTGATACTGATTCCAATCTTGTTTTGCGTCGGTATGGGCGTTCGTTCGCCTGCTGTTCTTTTGCGCCTTACAGCTTGCTCTGGCCCGCAGGATACGGTATATATAAACCGTGAGCAACCGTAGCCGAATATATTATCGATCATGAAACGCCGCGCGCATGCGGAACATAGCCCCGGTTGGGGAGTGAGTACATGCTTTGAAGGAGAGGCAGGATGAAAAAAGCAAGGATGATACTGGACCGTGACTATGCGATCGGCCGGATCGACAGGCGGCTGTACGGCTCGTTCATTGAGCACCTGGGCCGCGCGGTCTATGGCGGCATCTACGAGCCGGATCACCCCACGGCTGACCGCCATGGCTTCCGCCGCGATGTGATCGACCTGGTCCGCAGGCTGGATGTGCCGGTGGTGCGCTATCCCGGCGGCAACTTTGTCTCCGGCTTTAATTGGGAGGATTCCATCGGCCCGCGGGACCGGCGCCCCAAGCGCCTGGACCTGGCCTGGGCGACCACCGAGACCAACGAGGTAGGCCTGCATGAGTTTGTGGACTGGGCCAGGGACGCCAACAGCGAGGTCATGTACGCGGTCAACCTGGGCACCCGCGGCCCGGACGCCGCGCGTAACATCGTGGAGTATTCCAACCACAGGGGCGGCACCCAGTGGTCCGACCTGCGCATCAAAAACGGCGCAAAAGAGCCCTTTAATATCAAGCTGTGGTGCCTGGGCAACGAGATGGACGGCCCCTGGCAGATGGGCCAGAAGACCGCCTATGAGTATGGCCGCGTCGCCAGCGAGGCCGGCAAGATGATGAAGCTGGTCGACTCTGGCATCGAGCTGGTGGCCTGCGGCTCCTCTTCCCTGACGATGCCGACCTTTGGCGCCTGGGAGTACGAGGTGCTCGACCAGTGCTATGACCAGGTGGACTATGTGTCCATCCACCGCTACTACGGCAACTCGACCGGCGACACCCCCGGCTTCCTGGCCCGCAGCATGGACATGAACGAGTTCATCAAGACGGTTGTCGCCATCTGCGACGCGGTGGGCGGCAAGAAGCACAGCAGGAAGAAGCTGATGCTCTCCTTTGACGAATGGAACGTCTGGTACCACTCCAACGCCCAGGACAGGGAGATCGTCAAGCGGAACAAGTGGGGCGTGGCGCTGCCGCTGCTGGAGGACATCTACAACTTTGAGGACGCCCTGCTGGTGGGCAGCATGCTCATCACCATGCTTCGCAACGCCGACCGCGTCAAGATCGCCTGCATGGCGCAGCTGGTCAACGTCATCGCGCCCATCATGACGCGCAATGGCGGCGGCGCCTGGGCGCAGACCATCTATTGGCCGCTGATGCACGCCAGCAGGTACGGACGCGGCACGGCGCTGCGGCCGATCGTGCAGTCGCCCGCCTATGACTGCTCCGATTATACGGACGTGCCGCTGCTGGATGCCACGGCCACCCTGGGGGATGACGGCAGCCTGACCATCTTCGCCGTCAACCGCGACCTTGAGGAAGACATCGAGCTCACCTGCGACCTGCGCGCCTTTGGCGAGCTCAGGCCGGCGGAGCACATCCTGCTGCACCATGACGACGTCAAGGCGGTCAACACCGAGGACCAGCCCGATACCGTGTCCCCGCAAAAGGGCGGGCACGGCAAGGTGGATGGCGGCTACTTCACTATTCGCGTCCCGGCGCTGTCCTGGAACGTCATCCGCCTGGAGAAGGCGGAGTAAGCTTTCGCAATTTATTATATCTCCCGCGTTGGGATGAATGCAGGGAAATGCGGGTCATTTTGCCCGCATTTCCCCGGTTTGTTATTGGCGTTCAGGAAGTGGCGCCCGCTTCACGCCCTGGCAAGGAGCCTGCCGGTTTCTCCCGGGAATACTGCCGTTTCCGATACATGCTTGCATGATATGGAGAGAGCTTGCTGCTAGCCGCAGGCTACTTGTCCAGCATCTGCCTGGCCTTGTCAAGCAGGGCCTCCCTGTCGTTGAGCAGCTCCCCGCGCAGCACCAGGTCCAGCAGGCGCTCCAGCGTCCGGCCCAGCCGGGCGTCCTGGCGATAACCCAGCGCCATCAAATCCCGGCCGTCCGCCTTCAAATCGCGCGCCTGCAGGGCTTCGCCAGCCGCCACGATGCGTTTGCCCTCCTCGTACAGCTCCTCCAGCCGGGCTGCCCGCCGCGCGCCCAGGGGGGAATGGGCGGCCAGGTCCGCGCGCTGCAGCTGCAGCAGCTTAAGCGCCAGGTCCGGCCCCAGGCGGGACAGGCAGATCCTCAGGTTGTCCGGACCGATGCGCTCATCATGGTGACGCACCAGGGCGACCGCCTGTTCCCGCAGGGCGCGCGCTTGCTTCAGGCGGTCCATGGCCTGTTCTGCCAGCCGGGTGCTGATGGCCTGGTGGCCGCGGGAGCGGGTGGCGCCGTCCGGGTCAGCCTGCGCGGCATAGGGTTTGCCGCTGCTGTGGTACAGCGCGGCCCAGCGAATGGCAAGGTCCGGGGGCGTGGCGTTCAGCGTGCGCAGGCTGTGTTCCCACGCATCGTGCTGGCGGCAGGGCATGCGCAGCATGGGCGCAAGCTCCGGCAGGGCCAGAAACAGCACCTGCGGGTAGCGGCGCAGCGCCTCCGCAGCCCGGGTGCTCACCAGCGCGCGGTTGAGCTCCTCCGCGATGCGCTCCGCGGAGACGGCGCTGAGCAGCCCGCCCCTGTCCATCATGGCGCTGAGCGTGTTTTCCTCAATGGCAAAGCCCAGCTGGCAGGCAAATCGCAGGCCGCGCAGGATGCGCAGCGCGTCCTCCTCAAAGCGCTTATGAGGCTCTCCCACCGCGCGCAGCAGCCCCTGACCGCAGTCGGCCTGCCCGCCGAAGGGATCGCGCAAGCCGCGTGCCGGGTGGTAGGCTATCGCGTTGCAGGTAAAGTCCCGCCGCGCCAGGTCCTCTGTCAGGTCATCCACAAAGCGCACGCTGTCCGGCCGGCGGTGGTCGCTGTAGGCGCCGTCCTTTCTGAAAGTGGTCACCTCTATCTGCCTGCCTGCGATCAACAGCGTGACGGTGCCATGGGCCAGGCCGGTTTCCAGCGTCCTGTGCCCGCTGAAGGCGGCCTGCGCCTCACGCGGGCGCGCGCTGGTGGCGATGTCATAATCCCCGGGCACGCGGCCTAGGCAGTGGTCGCGCACGCAGCCGCCCACCAGCCAGGCTTCAAAGCCGGCCCGGGTGAGCATCCCAAGCGCCTGAAGCACCGCTTCAGGCAGGTCAAACTGCGCAAAGCCGCCATTCTTTCTCATGCCGCCATTGTAGAAGCGGCGCATTTGCTTGTCAATCAAGGCTTCAGATGCTACAATCCATTGCGTATGAAGAAGGAGATGCTGGCCGATCATCCCGTGCTCGCGGCGCGGGCTTTGCTGGACGGGGTCACGCCGCTGAACCGGGATTGCGGCGCACTGTGCGGCGCGGCCTGCTGCCGGGCGGACGAGGAGGGCCGCGGCGGCATGCTGCTGTATCCGGACGAGGAGGCCTGCTATAAAGACCTGCCCGCCGGCTTTTCCCTGCGCGAGGTGCCCGAGGGCATCCTGCTGACCTGCGAAGGCAGCTGCGAGCGGCATACCCGCCCCCTGGCCTGCCGGGTTTTTCCCCTGGCGATGACTTGGGCGGACAACAGGCCCCGGGTTTTGCCGGATCCGCGCGCCTGGCCTCTGTGCCCGCTGATGCCCTCAGGCATCCGGGGGCTTCGGCAGGACTTTGTTGAAAAGGCGCGCCAGGCTGCTGAACTGCTGGCGGTGCACCCGCGCCAGCGCGCTTTTCTTGAGCTGCAGCAGCGCTTGCTCACCGCGTTTACACAGATACCCTGCAGGAGGGGGATTAGCGATGATTTGGCACCGCTCGCCTTGTTTCCGGGAGATCAATGACCAGCCTCAGGAGGGCGGTCTGCTGATTTGCGCGGACACGCTGCAGACCGACCTGAGCCAGTATGAGGGGCAGGCGCAGGCCGTTTTCCTGGATCCGCCCGGCGTGGGCGGGGCGGAACAGATGTATCGCCTGCGCATTGGCGAGCATGGCTGGCAGACCAGCCGCCACAACCTGCTCCTGCCTGCCTACCGCGATTTTTTCGCCGCGGATGACCCGGTGTATCTGGACTGGCTGCGCAGGATGCTGCAGCTGTCCCGCCGCCTGCTCAGCGACAGCGGCTCAATGTTTCTGCACCTTGACGCGGACACCCTGGCGCGCGCGCGGCTGATGATGGATGAGATCTTTGGTGCGGACAACTTCAAAAACCAAATCATCTGGAGCTATCAGACCGGCGGGCGTACCAAGCGCTACTTCAGCCGCAGGCACGATGTGATCCTGTTTTACGCCAAGTCAGCCGCGCACTATTTTGACATCACCCAGGTGCCGGTCGCCCGCAAGGAGCAACGCTCCAACCACATGAAGCGGCATGTGGACGCGCATGGCCGCAGCTACCGCAGCATCAAGACCGGTGGCAGGGAGTACATCTATTATGATGACGAGCCGGTGTATCCGGATGATGTATGGGCCGATGTCAGCCAGATGCAGCAAAAGGATCCCCAGCGCACCGGCTATCCCAAGCAAAAGCCCCAGGCGCTTCTGGACCGGATGCTGCTGTCCACCACCAGGCAGGGCGACCTGGTCATTGACCTGGCCTGCGGCTCAGGCACAGCGCTGGCGAGCGCTGCTGAAAACCAGCGCCGTTTTATCGGCCTGGACAGTTCCCCGCAGGCCTATGCGGTCTGCCGCAAGCGCTTGTCAGGCTACCGCCTGGTGTGCCAGGCGCCGCTGGATGATTCCATGGCGTTGCTGGATGCCTCCGCCTTTCCGGGCATCGGCTTCTACACCGTGTCCCTGAACGCCTATACCCTTCCTGAGGAGGACCTTGCCGGGCTGGACTTTGTGCCCGCCGGGCTCTGCCCCCGGGGACTGGACCTGGTGGATCAGTGGTATGCCGGGCTGATCAACAAGGGGGTCTTTGTGGCCTATGCCGGCGCCGTCCGCCAGAAGCAGACGCCGGCGCTGGCCACCAGCCTGGAGGTGCCCCTGCTGCGGGGTACAGTGGCGATCATGCTCATTGACATCCTGGGGCGCCGCAGCCTGTGGACCGGATCGCCCGCGGTGTAGGCTGTCCGGTGGCGGCCAGGCTTTGTTTGCGCGGTTTTCCGCACAAAAAGCACATCAATTTTTGTTGGATTTCATAAAAAGTGGGGACAGGGCCTTAAAAAGCTGAAATATTATCAAAAAATGTGGCATTTGTTACCATTGTGTGATATAGTATTCACAAATGACGGCAAAGGTGTTACAAATCCTCGCCTCATTTTGAGAATTTTGCGGTAGAGGAGCAGTTCCGATGGCTTCAGTTGAGGATATCGGCATCGACCTTGGCTCGTCCAACGTCATTATTGCTGAACGTGGCAAGGGCGTTGTGATGAACGAACCCGCTGTGCTGGCGGTCAACCATGATACGCGCAACATTATTTCCATTGGCCTGGAAGCCTATAAGATGATCGGGCGGGAGCCCGGCGGCATCTCGGTGGTGCGCCCGCTGCAAAAGGGTACCATTCAGGATTTTGACATGCTGTCCATCATGCTTAACTATCTTGTCGTGCGCGTGTCGGGCAAGCATTTTTTCAATCGTCCGCGCGCCCTGATCAGCATTTCAGCCACAGCCAATGAGATTGAAAAACGCCAGTTGATTTTGGGCATGCTGGAGTCCGGCGTCCGGCGCACGCAGATTCTTGAACGGCCCCTGGCCGCAGCCCTGGGCGCCGGCATTCCCGTCAACGAGGTTACCGGGCGCATGGTGGTGGACATCGGCGGCGCCACCACTGACATTGCCGTAATTTCCTCCGGTGAGATCATGGCCCGCAGCATCCTGGACACTGCCGGGGACGCCTTCACCGACGCGCTGATCCGCTATATCCGCTTGAAGCATAACCTGCTCATCGGCTGGCGCACGGCTGAGGACCTCAAAAGCGCCATTGGCACCGTCGACCTGCAGGAGCAAAATGTGCTTACCCTGCCGGCTGCCGGGCGCAACCTGGTCTCCGGTTTGCCCCGCCAGGCTGACATCACCAGTGTGGAATGTGCCGAGGCCGCTGAGGAACCCCTTCACGCCCTGATTGAGGGCCTGCACAGCGTGATTGAGCGCATCCCGGCTGAGCTGGCCAATGATGTTTTTGATGACGGCATCCTGCTGACCGGCGGGGGCGCCCAGCTGCGCTCGCTGCGCGAGGTGATTGAGCGCGAGATGCAAATCCCGGTCTTTGTGGCCGACCATCCCCAGGAGTGCATCGCCCTGGGCTGCGCCCTGGTGCTGGAGCGTCCGGGCGAGTATGCCCGCATGCTGGGAGAGGCCCGCCGGGGCCGGTGAGGCTGGCGGATTCCAAGCCGCGCGGCAGCCAGCCTGCCGCGCGGTTTTTATGCAGGCGCAACCCGGCCTGAGAATGACATATGTTGCTTATTGCTTTACAGTCCCGCGCTGTATTGCTATAATCGCGTTGGTATTGTGAAAGGCGGGGCGCATGTTCAACATCGGTGTATCGGAGCTGCTGGTCATCCTACTCATCGCCTTTTTGGTGGTGGGTCCAAAGGACTTGCCCAAGGTGGCCCGGGCCCTCGCCCGGTTTATCCGCTATTTAAAGACCAAATGGGCGGAGTTTCTGGCGGAGTCCGAGCTGGATGACACCCTGAAGGATTTTCGCACGGCAGGGGAGGACATCAAAAAGGCTGTGAAGGAAGTTTCCCCGGTTGAGGACATCAAGCAGGCTCGGGAGGATATCCGGGCGGCTGTGACGCTCAAGGAACAGCCCGCCCCTGGTGAGACAGCGAAGGAGGAGAAAAAATGAGACTGGGAGCCTTGGAAATTGTATTGATACTGGTGCTGGCGCTGGTGCTGTTCGGCGGCAAGAAGCTTTCCGGGGTGGGCAAGGCGCTTGGGCAGAGCATCAAGGAATTCCGCAGGGAAATGGCTGCTGATGATCAGGAGAAGGCTTCAGACCCCCCCGCGGACCAAGAGAACAAGGGATAAGACACCGCGCCCGCAGATGAAAAAAAAGAGCAAACCATCTTCCGAACCCGTCAAACAGCGCTTTGGCGAGCACCTGCTGGTATTGCGGGGCATGCTGCTGCGGATTGTGGCAGCAGTTTTCGTATGTTTTTTAGTGGTTTTTTACGCTTTTTGCGCGCCGTTGACTTCCTTTATCCTGCAGCCGGTGACCCAGCGGGGCATCCAGGTCATCGCGACCCGGGTGTCCGAGTCGCTGATCATGCAGCTCAAGCTCAGCCTGGTCGCGGGGACGGTGTTGAGCATGCCCTATATCATCTGGGAGATCTGGCGCTTTGTGGCGCCGGCGCTGTACCCCAGGGAGCGGCGGCTGTTCATCCCCTTGTTTGCGGGCATGGTGCTGCTGTTTGCCCTGGGGGTTGCGTTTTCCTATGTGACAGTCTTTCCGCTGGCCATCAATTTGTTCTATGAGGCCGGGCAGGGCGTAGCCACCTCCATGTGGTCGGTTGAAGGGTATTTCAACTTCGTGCTGTCCTTTGTCCTGCCCTTCGGGCTGATGTTTGAACTGCCCGTGGTCATCTTCCTGCTGGCGCGCCATGGCAAAGTCACGGCGCAGTCCCTGTCCCGCTCACGGCGCTATTATATCCTAGGCGCAGCAATAGTGGCTGCCATACTGACCCCGCCGGACGTGGTATCGCAGATTTTGCTGCTGCTGCCCATGCTGGCCTTGTATGAGATCAGCGCCCTGATCGCCCGCCTGGCACGCCCGAAGCCTGAAAAAGCAGAAAACGTTTAGCCGCCGCCGGGCTCCGATTACTGCTGATTATTGTCGATTATTGACATATGACGCTTGACAAAGTGCGCGTACAGGGCTACACTGACCAAGGAAAATAAAATTTGGAGGGATAGATTATGGCAAATCTGCAAACACGCCGCGAGTTTCTCAAGACATCAGGCAAGGTGCTGGCCGGTGTCGCGCTGACCAGCGCTGCGCTGCCGCTGATGAACACCCAGGCGGAGACGGCAGCCCCGGCGGCTCCCGCGCATCCCTATGAGTACGTCAGGCTGGATCCCCAGGCGGTACTTGAGCGCGGCTACCAGAGCTTCTACAAGTATGGAGGCTGTGGCATGGGCGCCTTTGACGCCATCATCGGTCAGCTTGCAGAAACCCAGGGCTATCCCTACAATCAGATCCCTGTAAAGATGCTTTCCGTGGCTTCCGCCGGCTTTTTCGCCGGCACCTTGTGCGGCTCCCTCGCCGGAGCGGTGATGGCCATCGGCCTGCTGTGCGAGCCGGCCGAAGCCAAGGAGATCCAGGCGAATCTCTTTGCCTGGTATAAGGAGCACCCCTTCCCCGAGTACCAGCCTGAGTTCAAGAGCCCGACTACCGTGTCCGGATCAATTGATTGCCTGGACTCCTGCAGCAAGTTCATGGAAGCGGCGCAGGTGCGCATGGGCGATGACGAGCGCAAGGCGCGCTGCGCCGCGGTGACGGGCGAGACCGCCGCCAAGGCTATTGAGCTGCTCAACGCGGCCAGGGGGCTGTGAGCGCGGCTATCCCAATGAGGGATGAACCGCAGGTGATATCAAGGAACAGGGGCTGTTGTGCGTTGGGCATGGTAGCCCCTTCGCCTTGACAGAAGAGAGGAAGAAACGATGGCAAGGCCGATCAAGGGACGCCGGGTGTGCAGCCTGCCGCGCAACGCGCGCTTTGGACCGCTTGGCCAGCGTGGGCGGGCTTCAGCGGAGATTGTCATGACGGTGGACGAGTATGAAACCATCCGCCTGATTGACAACGAGGGCTATACCCAGGAGGAATGCGCGCAGCAGATGAACGTGGCGCGCACCACGGTCACCGGTATTTATGCCCAGGCGAGAAGGAAGCTGGCGCGCGCGCTGGTTGAAGGGCTGCGCCTGGTCATCAGCGGCGGCGAGTACCGCCTGTGCGGCGACCAGGGAGGCGTATGCGGGCGCGGCTGCTGTCACAGGGGAGGTCAGGCCTGGCGCAGAGATGATCCTTCCCAACCCGCAGGAGATTGAGTATAAAACAAACCGGCCGGGCAGCACGCCCGGCTTGATTCTTTATTGTCTTCAGCCGTGCCCTGCAGCGGCTCTTGCGATTTCCAGCGCCACGCGCAGCGCGGCCAGCTGGTAGTCGGCCTCCCTGTCGCCGCTGTCCAGGATGCGCATTTCCCAGGCCGGCGCGTCCAGCAGATCGCCGGTATAAAAGAAGGTGTAGTATTCATAGCCCCGGAAATCGCATACCGCCTGCAGCCCGGCGCTTTCCATGTCCACCGCGATGCAGCCCTCGTTCCGGCGGCGCTCCATGTTGCGCCGGGTTTCCCGGAACAGCGCGTCCGTGGTCCATACCCTGCCCGACACATGGGGCAGGCCCAGGCGCTGGAGCGTGCGCGCCACAAAGCCCGCGTTCCTGATGATGATGTAGTCATCCGGCGGGGCGTAGTGATAGCTGAGCCCTTCATCGCGGTAGGCGGCGGTGGGCACGATCAGGCGGCCCTCGGTGAGCTGCTGGTCCAGCGCGCCGCAGGAGCCGAACAGGACAAAGCGCGTGGCGCCGGTGACGGCGGCTGCCTGCTCAAGCGCCAGCCCCGCCCCCGCGGAGGTGATGGGGCTCATGTACAGCAGCATATCCTGCCCGCGGTCAGCGATGCGCCAGATGGTGCGCTCGCCGTTGAGCGCAGGATAAGCGCAGGCTGCCTGGTGCGGATAGTGCGCCAGGGCGTGGTCCAGCACGGTCCTGGAAAAGGTGATGACGCAGGTATCCGGCAAGCCGTCTACCTGTTCAACCAGCATCTGCGGGCTGATGATGCCCTCATCCGGGTCAAAATTCTGATGAATCATGTGCCCTCCAAGGAGTTTATCTGCCGGTCATGCTACCGCTTCCGCGGGCTGATGTAAAGATGCTTGCGTTTTTGAGCAGGCCTCTGCTATACTGGCAAAGCAATTGAACAGGCAACCGGGGAGCACAGGCCGAAAGGCAGCGAGCGCGGAGGATGAAAGCGCGCACAGGCCGTTTCCCGCCCCGGCGCCGCGGCCAATCCCCGCCGTCACATCCCGCGTTAAGGGTTCAAGCGGGCGCGCACGCGCCAAGCAAGGTGGTACCGCGAAGGCAGAAGCCTCCGTCCTGGCAGACAGGGCGGTTTATTTTTTAGGAGGACGCAATGGCGAAGCAGAGCAAACAGGAATTTGTGCAGCACATCACCCCCCGGGATGAAAACTTTTCCCAGTGGTACACCGACGTGGTCAAGATGGCCGACCTCATGGACTACACCCCGGTGCGCGGCTGCATGGCGCTCAAGCCCTACGGCAACCGCATCTGGGAGCTGATCCGCGAGGGCCTGGACCTCCGCTTCCAGGAGACGGGGCATGAGAACGTCTCCATGCCCATGCTGATCCCTGAGAGCCTGCTGCTCAAGGAGGCCGAGCATGTGGAAGGCTTCGCGCCCGAGGTGGCCTGGGTCACCCAGGGCGGCAACGAGGCGCTGACCGAGCGCCTGGCCATCCGCCCGACATCCGAGACCATGTTTTGCACGATGTTTTCCCAGTGGGTGCAGTCCTGGCGCGACTTGCCCATGAAGTACAACCAGTGGTGCTCGGTGATGCGCTGGGAAAAAACCACCCGGCCCTTTTTGCGCACGGCGGAGTTCTGGTGGCAGGAGGGCCATACCGTGCATGCCACCGCCGAGGAAGCCCAGGAGGAAACCCTGCTGATGCTGGAGGTTTACCGCGCCTTTATTGAGGATGTGCTGTGCATCCCCCTGTTTACCGGCCAGAAGAGCGAGAAGGAGAAGTTTGCCGGCGCCCGCGCCACCTACTCGGTGGAGGCCATGATGCAGGACGGCAAGGCGCTGCAGGCAGGCACCACGCACAATTTCGGCACCAATTTTTCCGTGCCCTTTGAAGTGCGCTACCAGAACAAAGAGGGTGTGCTCGAATACTGCCACGAGACCAGCTGGGGCGTATCCACCCGGCTGATCGGCGCCATCATCATGGCCCACGGCGACGAGCGCGGGCTTAAGCTGCCCCCGGGCGTGGCGCCCTTCCAGGCGGTCATCCTGCCCATTGCCGCGCACAAGGGCAATGTGATGGATACCTGCCATCAGGCCTTTGAGCAGCTGAAGCAGGCTGGTGTCCGCGTCAAGCTGGATGACCGCGACAACGTCTCCCCCGGCTGGAAGTTCAACGAGTGGGAGCTTAAGGGTGTGCCGCTGCGGCTGGAGATCGGCCCCCGGGACATCCAAAACGGCGTGGCCTCCTATATGCGGCGGGATACCTTTGAAAAGGGCACGCTGCCGCTGGACAAGCTGGCTGAGGGCGTGAAGGCGCTGCTGGACGATATTGCCAGGGAAATGTTCCGCATCGCGGATGAATTCCGCCTGTCCCGCACCGCTGATGTCTTCAACATGGAGGAGCTGGGCGAGCAGGTCAATGTGGGTTACGCCAGGGCAATGTGGTGCGGCAGCCGTGAGTGCGAGGACAAAATCAAGGATCAGACCTCCGCTTCCAGCCGCAACATGCCCTTTGACCAGACGCCTTTCGCGGACAAGTGCGTCTGCTGCGGCGGGCTGGCCGACAAGGTCATGTATTTCGCCAAGGCGTACTGACAGGAGGGACGGGGAATGGGGAAACGCCGGGGCATTCTTGAAAGAATGCCCCGGATCTCTTATGAACTTTAATAATTTTGTTGGAAAGGAAAGATGAGGTCTGCCCTCCCTCCGGTGCGCCGGACCGCATCATGTAGTATAAGTCCCTTGCCCCTGACCTGTCCCTTGTGGTTTCTCAGCGCAGGAAGCGGCCTGTCAGCTATTTTTGCTGAAATGATACGCCCGGAAGCGAGGACAGGTGGAAGTGCAAAATGTTCCAATTATCAGCGCTTTATCGGTAGTTTGAAAATTATACTTGCAGAAAATTGTCAAAAAATAGCGAAAAAATACTTGCATTTGATCCCGAACCTGTGTAATATACCACTGCTGTCTGTTTTTTGGGATGAAGCGATAGGTTGCCGCCCCGGCCAGGGCGGGTCATTACCGCGGACCATGCCCGACAATCGGGCGACGGACTCACAAGCCGCGTGGCAAACCGGCAGCGGGCACGGCCCGCAATGAGTGCGAACTATTAAGGAGGAAAATGAATGGCCAGCCAAAAGATCCGTATCAAGCTCAAGGCGTATGAGCACCATCTGATTGATCAGTCGGCGGAGCGTATCGTGGACACCGCCAAGCGCACCGGCGCCCGGGTGTCAGGTCCTGTGCCGCTGCCCACTGATAAGGAAATCGTCACCATCCTGCGCGCGCCGCACAAATACAAGGACAGCCGCGAGCAGTTCGAAAGAAGGACCCACAAACGCCTGATCGATATCCACAACCCCACTTCCCGTACGGTGGACGCCATGATGAAGCTTGATCTTCCCGCCGGCGTCGAGATCGAAATCAAACTCTAAGGCAGGAGGCAGCCATCATGAAGAAAGCGATTTTGGGCAGGAAGCTGGGCATGACCCAGCAGTTTCTGCCGGATGGGCGTCTGGTGCCCGTGACCGTGGTTCAAGCCGGGCCCTGCACCGTCGTGCAAAAGAAGACCCGGGAGAAGGACGGCTATGAAGCCCTGCAGCTCAGCTTTGAGCAGCTGGCCGAGAACCGCGCCAAGAAGCTTGTCAACAAACCCCAGGCCGGTCATTTCAAAAAGGCAGGGGTCGCCCCCGCGCGCTTCCTGCGTGAATTCCGTCTGGATGATATCTCCGGCTATGAAGTGGGCCAGACGCTGAGCGTGTCCCAGTTCAACGCCGGAGAGAAGGTCGATGTGACCGGCACCAGCAAAGGCCATGGCTTCACCGGCGTGATCTACCGCTGGAACCAAAGCCGCGGCCCGATGTCCCATGGCTCCAAGTACCACCGCGGTCTGGGCGCCATGGCGGCCAACTCCACCCCCTCCAAAGTCTTCAAGAACAAGAAGATGTCCGGGCAATACGGCGTGGAGCGCGTAACGGTGCAAAACCTTGAAGTGATCGGCGTTGACGCGGAGCGCAACCTCCTGCTCATCAAAGGCGCCGTACCCGGCCCCAAAAAGGGCTTGCTGATTGTGCGCGACGCGCTCAAGGCCTAAGGCAGGAGGAAATAAAATGCCGACAATTCCCGTAGTGACCATGCAGGGCAAGGCAGCCGGTGAGATCAGCCTCAATGAGGAAGTCTTCGGCATCAAGCCCAACGTAGGCGCCATGCACCTGGTCGTCCGTTCCATCCTGGCCGCCAGGCGCCAGGGCACCCAGTCCGCGCTGACCCGCGCCATGGTGCGCGGCGGCGGGCGCAAGATCTACCGCCAGAAGGGCACCGGCCGGGCCCGTCACCACAGCAACCGCGCGCCCCAGTTCCGCCATGGCGGCGTGGTTTTCGCTCCCCAGCCGCGCAAGTATGTTATCAAGGTGCCGCGCAAGGTGCGCCGCCTGGCGATGCGCTCAGCGCTCAGCGCCAAGCTGGCAAGCGGCAGCCTGATCGTGGTGGACAAGCTGGAGCTTGAGGAGGCCAAGACCCGCGTGATGGCCAAGGTGCTCTCTGACCTGGGCGTCACCAAATCCTGCCTGCTGGTGCTGCCGGAGGCCAACGAAGCTGTCCGCCGCGCCGGCAACAACCTGCCCAACCTGACCAACGCTTGCGCCGACAACATCAATGTCTATGACATTCTGCGCGCGGACAAGCTGGTGCTTACCAAGGACGCCGTCATGGCCATCCAGGAGGTCTACGCATCATGAAAATCGCTTACGATATTATCCGCCGCCCGGTGCTGACCGAGAAGGGTTACCAGGGCATCGGGGAGAAGAAATACGTCTTCGAAGTGGCTGTGGACGCCAACAAGGTGGAAATCAAGAACGCCCTGGAGCAGATCTTCAAGGGCATCAAGATCGAGTCCGTGAACACCCTGCGCGTTCTGGGCAAGATCAAGCGGCAGGGCCGCACCCAGGGCCGCCGGCCCGAGGTCAAAAAGGCCTATGTCACCCTGACAGAGGACTCCAAGCCCATCGAGTTCTTCGAAGGCATGGTCTAAGGAGGATCGAGCAGTATGGCCATTCGTGTCTATAAACCAACCTCGCCAGCGCGCCGCTTTATGTCGGTCAACGCCTTTGAGGGAGTTACCAGGAAAAAGCCGGAGAAGGCCCTGACTGTCAGCAAGCAGAAGCATGCGGGCCGCAACAAGCAGGGCAAGATCACCGTCCGCCACCGCGGGGGCGGCAACAAAGTCAAGTACCGCATCATTGATTTCAAGCGCAACAAGCTGCAGGTGCCCGCCAAGGTTGCCGCGATCGAGTACGATCCCAACCGTTCCGCCTTTATCGCCCTGTTGCACTACCTGGACGGCGAGAAGCGGTACATCCTGGCGCCGGTCGGTCTCAATGTGGGCGACACGGTCGTAGCCGGCGAAGGCGCCGACATCAAGCCGGGCAACGCGATGCCGCTGAGCGCCATCCCCACGGGCACGCTGATTCACAACCTGGAGCTGCGCCCAGGCGCAGGCGGGCAGCTTGTCCGCTCCGCGGGCGTGTATGCCCAGCTGATGGCCAAGGAAGGCGGCTATGCGCAGGTGCGCCTGCCCAGCGGCGAGATCCGCAGGCTGCCGCTGAACGCCCAGGCCACCATCGGCACGGTCGGCAATACCGACCATGAGAACATCCGCATCGGCAAGGCCGGCCGCAAACGCCACATGGGCTTCCGCCCCTCCGTGCGCGGCGTTGTGATGAACCCGGTTGACCACCCGCATGGCGGCGGCGAGGGCAAATCGCCCATCGGCATGCCGGCGCCTGTCACCCCATGGGGCAAGCCAGCGCTTGGCCTGAAGACCCGCAAACGCAAGAAGTACTCCAACCGCATGATCGTCAAGCGCATCAACGAAAAGTAAGCCCCAAAGGATGAAAGGAGGCCCCCTCAAAGCATGAGCCGTTCAGTGAAAAAAGGACCTTTTGTTGACCAAAGGCTCCTCAAGCGCGTCGAAGCGCTCAACCAATCCGGCAAGAAATCTGTTCTGAAGACCTGGTCACGCGCCAGCACCATTTTCCCCGACTTTGTCGGCCATACCTTCGCTGTCCATGACGGCCGCAAGCATGTGCCTGTTTATGTCACCGAGGACATGGTCGGCCACAAGCTCGGCGAGTTCGCCCCCACCCGCACTTTCCGCGGGCACGCCGGCGAAAAAAAGACCCAGCGCAAGTAAGCGAAAGGAGAGAGCAGAATGGCAAGCAATACCCACAAAAAAGGCGAGCTGCATCAGCTCCGCGACGAGAAGCGCCCCCATGCGCACGTCAAGCACATCCGCATCTCCCCTCGCAAAGCCCGCCTGATCATTGACCAGGTGCGCGGTAAGGACCTGGAGGAGGCGCTGGCCATCCTCCGCCTGACGCCCCATGCGGCCTCGCCGGTGCTGTTCAAATTGATTCAGTCAGCCGCGGCCAACGCCGTCAACAACCTGGAAATGGATCGCGAGGGACTGTACATCGCTGAAATCTACGCCAACCCCGGACCGACGCTCAAGCGCTTCATGCCCAAGGCACGCGGCAGCGCCTCACAGCTTCTGCTGCGCACCAGCCACTTCAGCGTCGTTCTCGACAAACGTTAAGGGAGGTTTCAGCAATGGGTCAGAAAGTCAATCCCCATGGCGCGCGCGTCGGTGTTATTTTCGACTGGAGCACGCGCTGGTTCGCAGAAAAGAAGGATTTCGCCAATTTCCTCGCTGAGGATTACAAGATCCGCGAAACCCTGAAGCAGCGGTATTTTGCTACCGGCGTCAGCCGCATCGATATTGAGCGCTCCGCCGCACGCATGACCATCAACCTGTTTACCGGCAAGCCCGGCATGATCATCGGCCGCGGCGGCAAGGGCATTGAGGAGCTCAAGGCCTTTGTCGAAAAAATGGTCGGCCGCCCGGTGACCATCAACGTCATTGAGATCAAGAATCCCGATACCGATGCCCAGCTGGTTGCCGAGAATATTGCCCAGCAGCTGGAGAAGCGCATTTCTTTCCGCCGCGCCCTCAAGCAGAGCATTCAGCGCACCATGCGCGCGGGCGCCAAAGGCATGAAGGCGCAGGTGTCCGGCCGCCTGGGCGGCGCGGACATCGCGCGCAGCGAGCACTACCACGAAGGCTCCATCCCGCTGCAGACCCTGCGCGCCAACATCGATTACGGCTTCGCCGAAGCCAAGACCACCTACGGCCGCCTGGGCGTCAAGGTGTGGATTTACAAGGGCCAGGTGCTGCCCCAGGCAAAGAACAAGGGCGCCAGGCACCCTGAAGGAGGCAAGTAAACCATGTTGATGCCAAAACGTGTCAAGCGCCGCAAGGTGTTCCGCGGCCGCATGAAGGGCAAGGCCATGCGCGGCAACTATATCGCCTATGGCGATTACGGGCTGGTGGCGATGGATCCCAGCTGGGTCACTAGCCAGCAGATCGAAGCCGCCCGTATCGCGCTCACCCGCTACACCAGGCGCGGCGGCCAGGTCTGGATCAAGATCTTTCCCGACAAGCCCGTGACTGAAAAGCCTGCCGAGACCCGCATGGGTTCGGGCAAAGGTTCCCCGGAATACTGGGTGGCCGTTGTCAAGCCCGGCCGCGTGCTGTTTGAAGTCGGCGGCATTGAGGAAGCCGTAGCCCGTGAAGCGCTGCGGCTGGCTTCGACCAAACTGCCCCTGCGTACCAAGATCTATTCCAAGGCGCAGATGGAGCACATGAGCGGTGGTGACAACTGATGAAGGTAAGCGAATTTTTGGCCATGAAGCCTGAAGACCTCACCGCGAAGATCGCGGAGCTCAAAAGTGAGCTGTTCAACCTTCGTTTCCGCCTGGCGACCGGCCAGCTGGAAAACACGATGCAAATCCAGGCTGTCAAGCGGGACATCGCCCGCGCGCTGACGGCACAGACCCAGTCCAAGAAACTGGAATCCCGATAAGAAAGGAGGCAGGAACCAATGTCCGAGACCACTGTGAACCGCGGCAACCGCAAGACCCGTGTGGGCATCGTCACCAGCGACAAGATGGACAAGACCATCGTGGTGACCATCCGCAGCCGTTACAAGCATCCGCTGTATGGCAAGATCATCAGCCACACCAAGAAGTTCAAGGCGCACGACGAGGAGAATGCCTGCGGTATCGGGGATACCGTGCGGATTATGGAGACCAGGCCGCTTTCCCGCGACAAGCGCTGGCGCCTGATTGAGATCATCGAAAAAGCGAAGTAAGACCCTGCCATGGGCACGACGCGCCATGGCGCAGGCATAAAAGGAGGAACCCCGTATGATTCAGCCGCAGACACGGCTTAAGGTGGCCGACAATTCCGGCGCCAAGGAAATCATGTGCATTCGAGTGCTGGGCGGATCTTTCCGCCGCTCAGGCTCCATTGGCGATGTGATTGTCGCCAGCGTAAAGTCCGCCGCCCCCGGCGGTCAGGTCAAGAAAGGCGAAGTTGTGCGCGCTGTGATCGTCCGCGTAGTCAAGCAGAACCGCCGGCCCGACGGCTCCTACATCCGCTTTGACGACAACGCCGCCGTCATCATCAACGACCAGAAGCAGCCCCGCGGCACACGCATCTTCGGGCCGGTCGCGCGCGAACTGCGCGAGCGCAACTACATGAAGATCGTATCGCTGGCTCCCGAAGTGCTGTAAGGAGAATGCAGATGAAAGTACATGTGAAGACCAAGGATGAAGTCATCGTCATCTCCGGCAAGGATAAGGGCCAAAAGGGCAAGGTGCTGTCTGTCAGCCCCAAGACCGGCCGTGTCACGGTGGAAGGTGTGGCGATGGTGACCAAGCACCAAAAATCCCGCGCCCAGGGGCAGCCTGGCGGCATCATCAGGAAGGAAGCCGCCATTGACGCTTCCAATGTCATGCTGGTGTGCCAGAAGTGCGGCAAGCCGTCGCGCGCCGGCAAAAAGGTGCAGCCGGACGGCACGAAAATTCGCGTCTGCAAGAAGTGCGGACAGCAGATTGACTAAAGGAGGAGCAGCCACATGGCAACCCGTCTGAAGGAAAGATACCTGGCCGAGGCTGTGCCCGCCTTGCAGCAAAAGTTCGGCTACAAGAACCCCATGCAGGTTCCCAAGCTTGAGAAGATCGTCATCAACATGGGCTTGGGCGACTGCAAGGACAACGCCAAGGCGCTTGAAAACGCCGTGGAAGAGCTTAGCCAGATCGCCGGCCAGAAGCCCCTGGTGACCAAAGCCCGCATGTCCGTCGCCAACTTCAAGCTGCGCGAAGGCATGAGCGTTGGCGCCAAGGTGACCCTGCGCGGCAGGCGGATGGAAGAGTTCTTTGACAAGCTTGTGTCCATTGCCCTGCCCCGCGTGCGCGACTTTCGCGGCGTGTCCGCCAAGTCGTTTGACGGCCGCGGCAACTATGCCCTGGGCGTGCGCGAGCAGCTGATTTTCCCGGAGATCAACTATGACAAGGTTGAGAAAATCCGCGGTATGGAAATGATTTTTGTCACGACTGCCCACACGGACGAGGAAGCCAAGGAGCTGCTGTCCCTGCTGGGGATGCCGTTCGCGCAGTAAGGGAGGAGACTGATTATGGCAAAGACAAGTTTAAGAGTAAGGCAATCCCGCAAGCCCAAGTTCTCAACCCGCGCGTATACACGCTGCAACCTGTGCGGTCGCCCGCATGCCGTGCTGCGCCGTTATGGCGTTTGCCGCATCTGCTTCAGGGAGTTGGCCCACAAGGGCCAGATCCCCGGCGTGCGCAAGGCCAGCTGGTAAGGATTATAGGAGTTAGGAGGTTCCCCCATGGTAGTGAACGACCCCATTGCCGATATGCTCACCCGCATTCGCAACGCGCAGATTGCCAGGCATGACACGGTAACCATCCCTGCCAGCAAAGCCAAACAGGCGATTGCCAGGATTTTGCTGGAAGAGGGCTATATCAAGGCCTATGACAGGATTGATGATGGCGTACAGGGACAGCTCAAGCTGACCCTCAAGTATGTCAACAACAAGCAGCAGCCGGTGATCGCCGGGCTGAAGCGCATCTCCAAGCCCGGGCTGCGCGTCTATGCCGGCTCACAGGATCTGCCCAAGGTTTTAGGCGGCTTGGGCGTGGCGATTATCTCCACCTCAAAAGGCCTGATGACCGACAAAAAAGCACGCCAGGACAGGCTGGGCGGCGAAGTGCTCGCCTACATCTGGTAACCGAATCACGCACAGGAGGAAGAAAGAATGTCTCGTATCGGAAAGCTTCCGATTTCGGTGCCCAAGGGCGTGACGGTCACGGTGGATGAGTCCAACCTGGTTGTCGTCAAAGGTCCCAAGGGCACGCTGTCCCAGGATGTCAACAAGGACATCAGCATTTCGCAGGACGGAGGCGTCCTGCACCTGACCCGCAAGAACGATTCCAAGCCCCAAAAGTCGATGCATGGCTTGTACCGCACGCTGGTAAACAACATGGTCATCGGTGTGACCAAGGGCTACAGCAAGACGCTGGAGCTGGTGGGCACCGGCTACCGCGCCCAGGTGGACGGAAACAAGCTGACGCTGAACGTAGGCCACTCCCACCCCGTGGAGTTTATCGCGCCCAAGGACGTCAGCTTTGAGACCCCCAACGCCACCACCGTGGTGGTCAAGGGCATCAGCAAGCAGGTCGTAGGCAACCTAGCCGCCGACATCCGTGCCGTGCGTCCGCCGGAGCCCTATCTGGGCAAGGGCATCAAGTATCAGGATGAACATATCCGCCGCAAGGTGGGCAAGTCCGGCAACTAAGAAGAAGGGAGTGACCGTATATGTTTAAGAAACGCGACCGCAATGAAGTGCGCCAGATTCGCCACGCGCGTGTGCGCAAGAAGGTCTCCGGCACCCCCGAGAGGCCGCGCCTGTGCGTCTTCCGCAGCAATGCTGCCATCTACGCCCAGGTGATCGACGACACGCACGGCGTCACCCTGGCTGCCGCCTCCACCATGGACAAGGGCATCAAGGCCCAGGAGAACGAGCTGGACAAGAAGGGCGCTTCCAAAGCTGTGGGCAAGCTGGTGGGCGAGCGTGCGCTGGCCGCCGGCATCACCCAGGTGGTCTTTGACCGCAGCGGTTACATCTATACCGGCCGTGTCGCCTCCCTGGCAGACGGCGCCCGTGAAGCCGGGCTGAAATTCTAAGTAAGAAGGAGACTTTCAGATGCAACGCAGAGACAGAGATCGCCGCGACCGTGACCACGAAGAGCAGAGCGAATTTAAGGAGAAGCTTGTCAGCGTCAACCGCGTCGCCAAGACCGTCAAGGGCGGGCGCAACTTTCGCTTCGCGGCGCTGGTCGTGGTTGGCGACGGCGCGGGGCGCGTGGGCGCCGGCATTGGCAAGGCGGCCGAGATTCCCGAGGCCATTCGCAAAGCCAATGAAAACGCCAAAAAACACCTGATTACCGTACCGCTGGCAGGCACAACGGTGCCGCATCCGATTACCGGCTACTTTGGCACCGGCAAGGTGGTCATCCTGCCCGCGCCCGAGGGCACCGGCGTGATCGCAGGCGGCGCCGCGCGCGCCGTGCTGGAACTGGCCGGCGTCAAGGACATCCGCACCAAGTCCTTTGGCACCAGCAACCCCATCAACACCGTCAAGGCAACCATCGAGGGGCTCAAGCTCCTGCGCTCTCCCGAGCAGGTGGCCAAGCTGCGCGGGAAGACCGTCGAAGAGATCCTGGGCTGAGGAGGGACAAGATGAAACTGAAGATCACGCTTGAAAAGTCCCCGATCGCCCGGCTGAAGAACCAGATTGCCACCATCCAGGCGCTGGGGCTGAAGAAAATCGGCCAGAGCGTCGTCAAGGAAGACAGCGATGCTGTGCGCGGACAGGTGTTCGCTGTGCGCCACATGGTCAAAGTCGAGGAAATCAACGAGTGATAGGAGGGCATCCTCATGAAATTGCATGAACTGCAACCCCTTGCGGGTTCAAAGACCAGGCCCAGACGCGTTGGCCGGGGCATGGGCAGCGGCCTGGGCAAGACGTCCGGCCGTGGCCACAAGGGCGCCAAGGCGCGCTCCGGCGGCGGCAAGGCCCCCGGGTTTGAAGGCGGCCAGATGCCTTTGACGCGGCGCATCCCTAAAAGCGGCTTTAAAAATGTATTCCGCAAGGAATACGCCATCGTCAACGTGGGCAGCCTGGAGCAGTTTGATGACGGCGCCACCGTCACGATCGAGACCCTGCGCTCAGCCGGGCTGGTCAACAACCTGCGTGACGGCGTCAAAGTCCTGGGAACCGGCGAATTGACCAAAAAGCTGACGGTCCAGGTCAACCGCTTCACCGGCTCAGCCAGGGAAAAGATCGAGCAGGCCGGCGGCAAGGCCGAGGAGGTCTGAGATGTTGGAAACGCTCCGCAATGCCTGGAAGGTGCAGGATCTTAGGAAAAAGCTCCTGTACACTTTCATGATGCTGCTGATTTACCGCCTGGTGGGTGTGATTCCGGTTCCCGGCATCAACGCCGAGGTGGTCAAGAAGCTGGCTGAGCAGTATGACATGCTGGGCCTGGTCAACATGATGACCGGCGGCAGCTTCAGCCAGATGACCGTCATGGCCATGGGCATCACGCCCTACATCAACGCCAGCATCATTATCCAGCTGCTGACCATCGCCATCCCGGCGCTGGAGCGCCTGCAAAAGGAAGGCGGTGAGGAGGGCAAGGAAAAGATCAACAAGATCACCCGCTATTCCACCATCGTTCTTGCGGCCATCCAAGCCATCGGCATTATCTCAGCCCTCAAAGGTCAGGTCGACCCGGTCACCCGCCTGACGGTTTTGCAGACCGGCTATGATTCCTTTTTTGGCCTTCTGACCATCGGCATCGTGATGGCGGGCGGTACCGCGCTTGCCATGTGGATTGGCGAGCGCATCACCGCGCGCGGCATCGGCAACGGCATTTCGCTGCTGATTTTCGCCGGCATCATCTCCAACATCTTCTCCGGCCTGCTGACCGCCTTTACCGACGTGCTGGGCATCACATCCTACGGCACCACCATCTCCGGGTTCCTGATCCTGCTGGTGACCACCCTGGTGCTGATCACCGTGGTTACCTTTATTGATCTGGGCGAGCGCCGCATCCCGGTCCAGTACGCCAAGCGCGTCGTGGGCCGCAAGATGTACGGCGGCCAGTCCACGCACATCCCCATGAAGGTCCTGTCCGTGGGCGTGCTGCCGCTGATCTTCGCGTATTCCTTCATGGCTTTCCCCGGTACCATCATTGCCATGTTCGGCGTGAATTCCCCCGCCTACAAGTGGTGGCAGGCCAACATGGGCCAGGGCGCGCCGCTCAACCTGACCGTGACCGCGCTGCTGATTTTGGCTTTCACCTATTTCTACGCGTCCATTTCCTTCAATCCTCAGGATATTGCCAAGAACATCCAGCAGCAGGGCGGCAATATTCCCGGCATTCGCTCAGGCCCCAATACCGTGGCTTACCTGGCCAGGATTTCCAAGCGCCTGACGCTGTTCGCCGCCCTCTTCCTGGCTTTGCTGGCCACCCTGCCCACCCTGTTGTCCGCCTGGCAGAACGTCCGCATTCCCTTTGCGGCCTCCTCCATGCTCATCGCTGTGTCCGTTTCTCTTGAGACCATGCGTCAGGTTGAGGCACAGCTGGTGATGCGCAACTACAAGGGCTTCCTGTAAGCCCGGGGAGCGGCACATGAACCTGATTTTCTTGGGCCCGCCTGGAGTGGGCAAGGGCACGCACGCCAAGCTGCTGTCTGAGCGTTTTGGCATCCCCCAGATTTCCACCGGCGATATGCTGCGCGCCAACATCAAGCAAGGCACGCAGCTGGGTCTGGCAGCCAAGGCCTATACGGACAAAGGCGAGCTGGTTCCCGACCAGGTGGTCATCGACATGGTCCGCGAGCGCCTCAGGCAGCCGGACTGTGTAAAAGGCTACATCCTGGACGGCTTTCCCCGTACCGTCCCCCAGACGGAGGCGCTGGCAGCTTTCGCCCGGATCGACGCTGTGGTTGACCTGGAAGCCGGAGAGGACATCATCCTGGGCAACCTGGGCGGCCGGCGCGTCTGCCGTGACTGTGGCGCGACCTATCACATCCGCCGCCTGGATGGCGCGACCACCTGCGCGGCCTGCGGCGGCGAGCTGATCCATCGCGCGGATGACCAGCCTGAGACCATCCGCCACCGCCTGGAGGTCTACCATCGCCAGACCGAGCCACTGATCGCCTATTACCGCGAAACCGGCCTGTTGATCAATGTGCTTGCCGAAGGCGACATTGAGCATGATTTCGCGCTCATCCTCAAGGTGCTGGATCTGGAATGATCTTTATCAAGAACGCCGTCCAGCTGGACAGGATGCGCGCTGCAGGCCAGCTGTTGTATGAAATCATGCAAAAGCTGCGCGAGGTCATCCGCCCGGGCGAAACCACCGCGGCGATTGATGCCTATGCGGAGGAGCTGATCCGCCGCGCCGGCGCCGTGCCGTCTTTTCTGGATTACCGGGGATATCCCGCCAGCATCTGCGCCAGCGTGGATGACGAAGTGGTGCATGGCATCCCCTCCGTGCGGCAGGTGCTGCGCTCCGGAAGCATCCTGTCGGTGGACTGCGGTCTGGTGCTGGATGGCTGGCAGGCTGACAGCGCCTTTACCATAGGCATTGGCATCATCAGCCCGGAGCTGGAACGGCTGATCCGCGTGACTGAACAGTGTTTCTTTGAAGGCGCGCGCCAGGCTGTCAGCGGTAACCGCATCTCGGACATCGGGCACGCGGTGCAGACCCTGGCGGAAAGCCAGGGCTACGGCGTGGTCCGTGACCTGACCGGCCACGGTATCGGGCGTAACATGCACGAGGATCCCTCCGTCCCCAACTTCGGCGAACCGGGCCGCGGCGCACGGCTGCGGGCTGGGATGACCCTGGCGATTGAGCCGATGATCTCCCTGGGCTCCTGGCAGGTGAAAGAGATGGAAGACGGCTGGACCATCAAGACCCTGGACGGCTCCTCCTGCGCGCATTATGAGCACACCATCGCCGTGCGCGAGGATGGCCCGCCTGAGGTGCTCACGCTGCCCGGCTACACCTGGGCGTAGGGCTGGCGATGAGACCGGAGCTGAAAAGCGGCATCGCCGCGGTTTCTCTCAAAGGGCGTGACAAAGGCAGGACCTTTGTGGTATTATATGAGTTGGACGCTGATTTTGTACTGGTTGCCGATGGCGGTTTGCGGGCTGTAAACCGGCCCAAGAAAAAACGCCGCAAGCACCTGCGGGCCATTGGTCATGAAATGCCCGGCCTGCGCGAGGCTTACGAAGCCCAAACCCTGACGGATCAACAGATCCGCGCGTTTCTCAAGCCCCTGCAAGACCCGCCACCCATCTACCCCGCCTGAAGGAGGCCATTTTTGTCCAAAAGCGACGTCATCGAAATCGAAGGCAAGGTCGTCGAAGCCCTGCCGAACGCCATGTTTTCCGTGGAATTGCCCAACGGGCATAAGATCATGGCACATATCTCCGGCAAAATGCGCATGAATTTCATCCGCATCTACCCTGGGGACCGGGTGACCATCAAATTGTCCCCCTATGATCTGACACGCGGCCGCATCACCTGGCGAAGCAAGAACTAAGCCCAACTGAGGAGGTTTGCCCCCATGAAAGTCCGTCCATCCGTCAAAACAATCTGCGAGAAATGCAAGATTATCAAGCGCAAAGGCCGTATTATGGTCATTTGCGAGAACCCCAAGCACAAGCAAAGGCAGGGCTGAGGGGTTCCTCTTTGACATGGTCCGCTGCGCGGGCGGCTGCCTGTGACAATGCTGTTTCAGGACCGCGCGGCTCCATCATACATGGCCGGGATTGCCCGGCAAGAGCAGTAAATTGGAGGTGTTTCCAACACATGGCACGTATTGCGGGCGTTGATTTGCCCAGAGACAAGCGCGTGGAAGCCGGTCTGACCTACATCTTCGGCATCGGCCTGACCACCAGCAAAAAGATCCTCGCTGAGACCGAGATCAACCCGGACACCCGGGTCCGCGACTTGAGTGAGAACGACATCAGCAAGCTGCGCGAGTACATTGAACACCATGTCAAGGTGGAAGGTGACCTGCGCCGCGAAATCAGCCTGGACATCAAGCGCCTGGTGGAGATCGGTTCCTACCGCGGGATCCGCCACCGCCGCAGCCTGCCTGTGCGCGGACAGAATACCAAGCAGAATGCGCGTACGCGCAAGGGCCCCAAGCGCCAGGTGACTGGCAAGAAGAAGGCTGGCAAGTAAGGGCATCATTTGAAGCCCGCATCGGGCATGGAGGAGTAGAATGGCAAGACCCAATCTCAAGAAGGTATCGCGCAGGCGCCGCGAGAAAAAGCTCGTTGAGCGCGGCGTGGTGCACATCCAATCTTCATTCAACAACACCATCGTGACCATCACGGACACCCAGGGCAACGCGCTTTCCTGGGCTTCCGCCGGCGGGATGGGCTTCCGCGGCAACAAGAAATCCACCCCTTTTGCCGCGCAGATGGCAGCGGAGACCGCTGCCCGGGCCGCGACCGAGTTCGGCCTGCGCACTGTGGATGTGCTGGTCAAGGGCCCGGGTTCCGGGCGTGAGGCCGCCATCCGTTCCCTGCAGACGGCAGGCCTGGAGGTCACCATGATCAAGGACGTGACCCCCATTCCCCACAATGGCTGCCGCCCGCCCAAGCGCAGAAGAGTGTAAAAAAGGAGAGACCCACATGGCAAGAAATACCGGCTCCGTATGCCGCATGTGCCGTCGTGAGGGCACCAAGCTCTTCCTGAAGGGCGAGAAATGCTTCTCACAGAAATGCGCTCTGGCAAAGCGCCCCACACCGCCCGGCCAGCACGGCCAGGCTCGCCAGCGCAAGATGAGCGAGTACGGCACCCAGCTGCGTGAAAAGCAAAAGGCCCGCCGCGCTTACGGCATGCTGGAAACGCAGTTCCACCGCACCTACCTCAGCGCCCTGAAAATGAAGGGTGTTTCCGGCGAGAACCTGCTTGAGCTGCTTGAGCGCAGGCTGGACAACGTGGTTTACCGCGCAGGCCTGGCCGCTTCCCGCGCGCAGGCCCGCCAGTTGGTTAACCATGGTCATTTCCTGGTCAACGACCGCAAGGTCGACATTCCCTCCTATCGCGTCAAGCAAGGCGATGTGGTTTCTGTCGGCGCTTCCAGCCGTGACATCAACCTGTTCAAAATGGTCCGTGAAGGCAGCGCCCGCATCCTGCCCAAGTGGCTGACTGTCAACTTTGACCAGCTCAAGGTCACCGTGGACAGCCTGCCCGAGCGCAGCGACATCGACTTTGCCCTGCAGGAGAACATGATCATTGAGTACTACTCCCGTTAACCTGTTCCATATCGACCGAATGACACCGAACAGGAGGGAAGCAACGTGATTACCGAATCCGTCAGCCCGCGCATCGAGCGCGTCGCTTATCGCGAGGAAGACTTTTACGGCCGCTTTGTCGTCGAGCCCCTGGAGCGCGGCTTTGGCCATACGCTGGGCAACGCCCTGCGCAGGAGCCTGCTGAGCAACCTCCCGGGCGCCGCTGTCACCAGCGTTCGCATCGATGGCGTGCAGCATGAGTTTTCCACCATTCCCGGCGTCAAGGAAGACGTCACAGAGATCATCCTCAATCTTAAGGAATTGGCCCTGATCCTGCATGCCGATGTGGAAAAGCAGGTGGAAATCATCGCCGAGGGCCCCGGCGTGGTCACGGCGGCGGATATCCGCGTGGACAGCGAGGTCGAGGTGGTCAACCCCGATCTGCACATCGCCACCCTGTCTGAGGGCACCCAGCTGCACATGACGCTGAACATCGAGCGCGGCTGCGGCTATGTATCCGCGGAGCGCTCCAAGCCCGCGGAGCAAAAAGTCATCGGCATGATCCCCATTGATGCCATCTACACCCCGCTGCGCAAGGTCAACTACACGGTAGAGGACACGCGCGTGGGTCAGATCACCGACTATGACAAGCTGGTGCTGGAAGTGTGGACCAATGGCGCCGTGACGCCGGAGGAAGCCATTGGCATGGCCGCCAAGATTCTGGTCAATCAGCTTGGCATTTTTACCCGTCTGACCGACCAGCCTGTCATCCACCACGAGGAGGAGACGGAGACCGGTTTGACTGGCAAGGTCGCTGAGCTGACCATTGACGAGTTGGATCTGTCCGTACGCGCCTTCAACTGTCTCAAGCGCGCAGGCATCAACACCGTGGCCGAGCTGGTTCAGAAAAACCAGGAAGACATGATGAAGGTACGCAACCTGGGCAAGAAGAGCCTGGAAGAAGTCGAGCAAAAGCTGGCCCTGCTGGGCCTCGCGCTGCGCTCCAACGACGAATAAGCATTAGCCCCAGTGGCCTAAGGAGGAATACCCGACATGGCACAGCAACGCAAGCTTGGCCTGACAGCTGACAAGCGCAAGGCGCTCATCCGCAACCAAGTGACCAGCCTTTTGTGGCATGGCCGCATCGAGACCAGCCTGGCCCGCGCCAAGGAAGTCCGCCGCGTGGCCGAGAAAATGGTCACCCTGGCGGTCCGTGAATACGACAAAACCGTGAATGCCACCAAGCAGTATCACAACGACAAGGGACAGATCGTCACCATCGATGTGGTCAACGACGCCGCGAGCAAGCTGCACGCGCGCCGCCTGATGATGGCCTACCTGTATAACCTGAAGGAGCTCCGTAAGGATGATGAGTCGCGCACGGAGTACCGCGAGCGCACCAAGGACAACAAGCATCCCGTGGTGGAGAAGCTCTTCCGCGAATACGGCCCCAAGTACCGCAAGCGCAACGAGGAAAAGAACTGCGCCGGCGGCTACACCCGCATTTATAAGCTGGGGCCCCGCCGCGGCGACGCGTCCGAGCGCGTGATAATCGAGATGGTTTGATCAAGCTGCCCGCAACATGGTGTTACAGATGCAATGGGATGCCTGCGATCACGCAGACATCCCATTGGCGTTGTTGGAGATGGTTCTTCTGACCATGCTTTTATCTGTAGAAGCCGTGAGATGGTCTCGCTGTCACCCACCGCTAAATTGCGCTGTGCCATCCTTCAGATCGCACAGCGCAGTTGCTTCATATTGTGTCAGAACATGCTATACAAAAGTCTGGTTTGCCCGGCTGCGCCGCAGCGCGAAGACGCCCAGGGACAGGAACAAGGCGGCAAAACCTGTCAGCGCCAAAAGGTGTTGGGGGATCCCCTGCAGGCTTTGCCCCTGCTGCAAAATCTCCATGGCGTCGTTCGCCCAGTACTGGGGAGTGATCCGGGCGATCTTCTGCATGAACTCAGGCATCAGCCAAATGGGCCAGTAGCTGCCCCCCAGCATGGAGGTGATGACGGTCAAGATGGGGATCAGGCTGCCGTGCACCGCGCTGGAGTTTACTATCAGGGCCATGAAAATGCCGATGAACAGCCACACCAGGCCATAGTAGAACCACAGAAGGTACATGGACAGGGTGGTGTAGACGCTGAAGGCGTAGGTGATCAGCGCATGCAGGGACAGAAGGTTGACAAGCAGGATCAGCACACCGGCCAGGAATACGGAGAAGATGTATTCCAGCCGTTCTACCGGCGCCTGGCGAATCCGGGACAGGGTGCCCAGTTGCTTTTCCTTCAAAATCAGGGAGGCTACCTGGAGCATGCTGATGGACAGGACGTAAAACAGGAAGCCGCTTCCCTGGCGCATGCCTGCGCTGCCCGAATGCTCGGATACTGGCACCTCCCGGTACTGCATCCCCTCCTGCATCAGGTTCCGGTAGCTGTCCGCCAGAGACTGGCCGTCTGTCAAGCCTTGAATGTCCCGGATGCGCAGCAGGTCTGCTACGTACAGGTTCAGGGCAACGGACATGGTTCCCGCCACCTCCTGCCCTTTGAGGGAGCGCAGGGTCAGGCTTGGTTCTTCCCCTGACAATACCTTTTGTTCAAAGCCGGCGGGCACCAGTACCGCCAGGTCCATGCGGCCGCTTTTCAGCTCCTCATTAATTTCCTCTTCTTCCAGCGCCTCCACACGGTTGGCGTCCTGGGAGAGAACTTCACTGAGGTTTTGGGACAGGGCTGTTTGATCCTGGTCCACCAGGGCCACATTCCAGCGGTACATCCCGTCCCCGGTGCCAAAGGCAGCCAGGCTGGCAGCGAACAATACCACGGGCATGATCAGGGCGACCACCAAAGTACCTTTGCTGGCAAGCAGTTGACGAAGATTGTTTTTAAGCACCTGCCACACGATGGCTGCCCTCCTCTCTTTTGTACAGCATATAGGCAATCAGCAGCATCACGATCCCCAGGCTTCCGGTGAACGCCATGGCCCTGAGCATGCCTGAGAATTGGTTGGTATAGATATAGTCAATCATGCCCTGGTTGATCATGCCCACAGGGGAGTAGTCCGCCAGTTTCTCCATCAGGCCGCCAAACTGTCTCAAGGGCACGTAGCCGCCCCCCAGGAACACCAGCACCACAATCAACAGGTTCAGGAAACCATTCGCGGACCGTTCATTGTCGGCGGCCTGATAGGCAAGGATGCCCAGGCCGTTGCAAAAGAAGGCAAAAGGGATGAGCATCAGCAGCACCAGGGGGATGCTGCGGTAATCCACCCCAAAGGCCAGGGTGTTCATGATCATCAGGATCAAGGCTTGAACAAGCAGGGTGAAAATGGACATGCCGGACTTTGCCAGGTATACACCGGTCATGGAAAAAGGAGAGGCTTTCAGGCGAAGGTCCGTACGCTCCCTGCGCTCCAGGCCCATGAGCCCCATGGCCTGGCTGGCGCCGTACATCATGATCATGGTGAGCATGGTGATGCCATAATAGCCAAAGGAATCAGGCTCCCGATCCAGGGCAATGCTTTCATGGGCGATATGGTTGCCTGCCCTGGGAGCCGCCAGGTCCAGCCTGCCCGCCTTCACGGCCAGGCCGGCCATGTTGGCCTGCTGGGCGAAAATCCGGGAATAGGTTCTAAGCAGCAGGCCTTCCATGTTTCCGAAACTGCGGGCATGGTACTGCACCCCGTTGCCATCTAGGGTCACATAGCCGGGGGCTTTCCTGTCTTCCAGCTGCTGCTGCGCTTCCTCCAGGGTGGCTTGCTCAAACACCAAGCCCGCCTGGGCTGCCTGGCTGATGTACAGATTGGTCTG
>Ga0209613_1000454_pt1 | contig 47004 bp, 18 predicted proteins | sample BioC13SIPDNA_2_FD_185747 | JGI IMG/M metagenome (GOLD analysis project Ga0209613, IMG submission 185747) | Anaerobic biogas reactor microbial communites from Washington, USA - Biogas_R2_A C13 SIP DNA (SPAdes) (version 2) | ecosystem: Engineered > Bioreactor > Anaerobic > Unclassified | place...
ACATCCGCCAGCCCGACGATTCGGCCTGGCTCGGCGGCGGCCTGGCCGGCAGCGCGGGGACCGTCCAGACGAGCCATGCCACGCTGGACTATGGCCTGACCACGGCAGCCCACGCCGGGGATTATCTCACGGTGAACTGGACCTTTACGCCGAGCTATCGGATGAGCGGCCTGGAGCACAACCTCTACCTCCTGGTGGAGGACCGGGGCGGCCTGTCCGATGGGTGGGATGACCACGGCAACTGGACCATCAACCGCGCGCCCGATTACCTCATCCCGCCGGACCTAGCCGGCGCCACGCTGCTTTCCAGCCCGGACCCCAGCGCGCCCAACCTTTACTCCTTGAGCGCGCGCTATCGCGACCTGGATGGCTGGCCCAACCAGGAGACGCTGTACCTGGCCTTCGCCGATGGCCTCCCCACGACAGAGATGGCGCCGGGGGGCGTGTTCCTCAAGTATGAGCAGGGCGAGAACCGCCTGTACCTGGCCGACTCGGCGGGGGCCTCCTGGGGCGCGGGGGCCACGCCCAGATCCGGCGCGTTCCTGGAGAACGAAGCGGCCAGGGTTAGCTGCGCCTGGAGCTATCCGGGGGTGGCGGACCTCCGAACCCGCCTCGTCTACTGGCGCATCGAGTTCAAGCCCGCCTTCCAGGGCCCGCGCCAGATGTACATGCGGGCCAAGGACGCCTTTTGGGCGCAGAACGGCGATACCGGCTGGAAACTCAAGGGCGGGATCGTCATCACCCCGCCATAGGCCGGGCTCGGACAAAAAGACAAGCTCCTCGCGGCCATGAGGCTGCGAGGAGCTTGTTTTGTGGCGGGGGCTCGCCCTACCCTACCGGGTGAACCAGTCCTTGTACCCCATCTTGATCAGGTTATCGCGGCTGGTGGCGGTGCAATCGAACGGGTCGCGCCCATAGGGCTGGTCCTGTTCGATGAGGAAATACCGGCTGCCGCAGGCCAGGCCGGTGTCGATGATCTCTTTCATGGGCAGGTTGCCCTCGCCCACCTCGGCGAACTGGACAATGTTGGCGCGCGCGGCGCGGAACTTGTCAAAGCTAAAGCCGCTCTCCAGCTCGGAGAGATCGAGCTTGATCCGATAGTCCTTGAGGTGGATGAGCTTGATGCGGCCGGCGAACTGCTTGATATAGCTCACCGGGTTCTCGCCGCCGCGCTGGATCCAGTGGACGTCCAGCTCGAACCCCAGGCGCTTGGTCGAGTCCTTGATGATGTCCAGCAGGTACTTGCCGCCATACTTTTCGAACTCGACCTCGTGGTTGTGGTAATAGAGCTCGATGCCGTGCTCGGCCAGCCGCTCGGCCATCTCGTCGGCGCGGGCGACAAAGGCCAGCGCCTTTTCGACGTTGCCCATATAGGTCATGGGCAGCATGCCGATGCGCAAAAAGTTGCAGTCCAGCGCCTTGCAGTCGGCCACGATCTTGTCGAAATCGGTGCTCAACGCGTCGCCGCCGCGGCCCTGGCCCATCGGCTCCAGCGCCGCCGAGCAGGCCGCCACCTTGATGTCGAAATCGGCGCAGGCCTTTTTCATGGCGGCCACGTTCTCCGGCGTCATGGGGATCTGCGAAATCTCGACGCAGTGGATCCCCAGCTCGGAGAGCTTTTGCAGCACCGCATAGGCGCCCAGCTCTTCGACCTTGCGGACGTACATCATCATGATCACGCCGATCATGCCCTTTTTCATGTCCTTTTTCTCCTCTTTTCGTTGTTCGGGTGGTCTGCCGTCCCCCGGGCAAAGCGTGGCGCTACCGCGTGGGGTATTTGCCTTCCGCGGCGATCCGTTTGTTCAGCTCGGCCAGGTAGAGGTCCTCGTCCACGGGGATCTCGACCTCTTTGCCCAGCCAGCTCGAGAGCAGGATGGCGTTGGCGAGCATCACGCCATTGATGCCATCGGACCCGGGCGCGATGAGCGGCGTGCCCTCCAGGATATGGGCGGCAAAGTTTTCCAGCACGGTCCCGTGCTGCACGCCCCAGCCATCGGTGTTCTGGATGGTCTCGGTGGTGTAGACCTCCTCCACGTTGCCGCCGCGCACCAGCCGGCCCACCTCACCCATGCTCATGGTGGTGTTCATGACGCCTTCCGGCTTGCGCAGGCGATAGACGGTGGCCGCCTTGCTCTCATCCACCACGATCTTGCCGCCGTCCAGGTCGATCTCTAGCCGGTCGGTGCCGAGCACGTCATGGGTGCAGGTGATAAAGACGCCGGTGGCGCCGTTGCCGTAATCGGCGATCACGGTGACGTCGTTATCGACGGCGATGTTGCGGTGGGCGCCATAGATGATCTTCGACACGATCTTTTTGGGCATGCCGCACATCCACTGCCAGAGGTCGAGCTGGTGCGGCGCTTGGTTGACCAGCACGCCGCCGCCCTCCCCGCCCCAGGTGGCGCGCCAGGCGCTCTGGTCGTAATAGCTCTGCGGGCGCCACCACGAGTTGATGATCCAGTTGGTGCGGCGGATCTTGCCCATCTCGCCCGAGGCGATGATCTCGCGCAGCCGCTGGTAGAGCTTGTTGGTCCGCTGGTTGAACATGATGGCAAAGGTGAGCTCGGGCTTGGTGGCGGCGAACTCGTTCATCTGGCGCACCTGCTTGGTATAGACGCCCGCGGGCTTGTCCACCAGCGCGTGCACCCCATGCCCCAGCGCATAGATCGCCATCTCGGGGTGGTAATAGTGCGGCACGGTGGTCACGACGGCATCCACCTTGCCGCTGGTGACCATCTCTTTCCAGTCGTCGTAAAACGGCACGCCGGGATAGCGCTCCGCGCAGCGCGCCTTGACGGCGGGATCGGTATCGCACAGCGCGCCCAGCTCGATCCTTTCGGACTTGCTGGCGGGCGCGCCCGGAAAGCTGCTCTGCCCGGTCAGCAGGTTGGCGTAAAAGCCGCCCTGGGTGCCGACCCCGATGATGCCCAACCTAACCTTGCTCATATCATTGCCTCCTGATGCTCGTGGTGTGATCCCCGTGAGTTGGATTCGATCCAATGAGTGACGCCACGGGCCGCCGCAGGGCTGCCCGCGGAATGGGTTGGCCCCAATATACCACGGCGCGGCCAAGGCGCAAATACCAGGGGAAGCTGGCAGGTCCCACCGGCATTCCGTGCCGTAGGGGACTTGCCAGCGTGAGCCCTGCCGGCGAATCGAATTCGCCGGCTGAGTATGTCAAGTCCCCTCAGGGACTTGCCAGCTTGAGCCAGGGACCTCGGTCCCTGGCGTCCGGTCCCTGGCGCCGCCGGCGGGGATTTGACACCCGCCCCGTTAGGGCTACCATGCGGGCTTGCGGACACCCAAGATCGCATCACGATGACGAGGAGACTCGAAAACATGAAAGACATAGCGCCCAGCGGCGTCAGGGATCGGATGTTGCAGGCCATGGCCGAGGGGGTGGCGGCGCGGTTGCCCGCCTATCAGGAGCGAACCGGCCGGTTCATCAGCGAGCCGGATGGCCCGCTGGCGCCCGGCGCCAAGCCCGAGGACATCGGCTGGTGCGTGATCAACCAGGACATCATCTATCCGCTGGCGCTGCTCTATACGACGCCCGGCACGCCCTACCAGGGCGACCGCGCCATCCTGGAGATGGCCCTGCGCGGCGGCGACGCGGTCCGCGATTTCCAGTACCCCGATGGGCAGGTCGAGTTCCTGAAGGTGGACGGGAGCCGCTGGGGGCCGACCTACATGCCCTGGACCAACTATGCCTGGCTGGAGACCTATGCGCTGCTGCGCGACGAAATGGACGCCGCGCGCCGCCAGCGCTGGGAGGAGGGGCTAACGCTGGCGCACGACGGCCAGGCCCGCGAGATCAGCAACCTGCGGGTGCACAATATCCCCTGCTGGAAGGGGATGAGCTGTTACCGCGCCGGGCAGATCTTGGGCCGCGCGGATTGGCAGGAGGCCGGGACGGCCATGACCCGGGCGGTGCTGGCGGCCCAACAGCCCGGCGGCTACTGGGCCGAGCATGGCGGCCCCAGCACCACCTACAATTATGTCTACGTCCACGGACTGGGGCTCTATTACCGTTTCTCCGGCGACGACTCCTTGCTCCCGGCGCTGGAGGCGGCCACCCGCTTCCATCAGGCCTTCACCTACCCCAGCGGCGCGCCGGTGGAGACGGTGGACGGCCGGGTCCACTATCACGAGCGCCTCAGCGCCATGGGCTGGGTCGGCTTTTCGGCCACGCCCCAGGGGCGGCGGCTGGTGCGCCACTGGGCGGAGCAGTTCGATCCCAAGCGCGACATCACCAGCCTTCAGGGCGGATCCCTGGCCAGCATCGTGCTGCACCTGATCCCCGGCGACGAGGCGCCCATCAACCTGGACCGGCCCGCCTTCCGCGAGCCCTACGAGGATTGGGCGCTGGTCTGCCGCGAGGGGGGCTGGTTCGGCTGCCTGAGCGCCTTCGCTTGCCCGCCGGTGGCCAGCCGGTGGGGGCAGGACCGGCAGGCGTTCCTCTCGCTCTGGCGCGACGATCTGGGGCTGCTCCTCGGGGGCGGCAACTCGAAGGACCAAGCCGAGTGGTCGAGCTTTGTGGCGAACGGGCGCTTGATGCCGGAGAGGGGCGCGCTGCTCCCCGACCGCAGCGGCGTGGCCCTGGAGTATGGGGGCATCCGCTGCCTGTTGCAGCTCGCTTTCGCCGACGGCCGGGCGATCATCACCGCCAGCGCCGAGGGCGGGCCCGCCCTGCAGCAGCTCATCGTGCAGGCCAAGGCCGGGCAGGTGGTCCGCTCCGCCGCCGGCCTGGAGGCCACGCTGGGCGAGGCGGCGCTGCAATGGGAGGCGCCGCACCTGGGCGAGTGGCTGGAGGTGGCGGGCTGCCGCATCACGCTGCCGCCGGGCGCCCGCTTTGTCTGGCCCACGGTCCCCTTCAACCCCTACGCCGTCGACGGCGCGGCGCCCTTTGGCTCCGGGCTGGGGGTGCTCTCGGCGCGCATTGACGGCCAGCCGATCCGCTGGGCGGTAGAATAGGCGGGGGCGCTAGGCCGCCATCTGCGCGCACAAGCGGCTGACCCGCTTGGCCAGGGCGATGATGGTGAGGATCGGCGGGTTGCCCAGCGCTTGCGGCAAAAGGGTGGCGTCGGCGACATAGAGGTTGCCGGGCAGGCGGCGGTGGTGGAACGACTGGGCCTCCTGCTCGGTCAGCGGCAGCGCCCCGCCGGGGTGCCCGGCGTTGATGGTCCCCAAGAACGGCTGGACCGGCTGGCCGCTGAAGCGGCGGAGGATCTCCTGGCACTCCTCCACGGCCTCGCCCAGGCGCCGTTTGTCCACGTCGGTGAGCGGCTTGGCGATCTCCTGGGGCAACACCGCCCCCGCGGGCGAGTCGGCGAGCTTGATCATGAGCGCCAGGATATCTCGCGCGGGGCGCCGCCAGGCAGGGTTAAAGAGAAAGCTCACATAGTCAAAGTAGGGCGAGAGCATATAGTGCGGCCGCTGCATGACAAACGGCATCTCGATCTCCCTCTGCTGGGCGGCGCCTTCGTATTCGATGCCCACGCACAGCACCGGGTCCACGAACAGCCGCGGCTCGCAGGGGATGCCCGAGTTTTGCAGGATGACGGGCGTGGCGAACCCGCCGGCGGCGAGGACCACCAGGTCGGCGGGGTAAAAGCGGCGAGAGAGCCCCCGCCGCGCGATCACGCCGGTGGCGCGCCCATCCTCCATCACCACGCGCTCGGCCCGGCAGTTGGCGATCACCTGGGCGCCCCGCTCCTGCGCCACGTGCAGGAACTGGCGGCTGTCCCACTTGGCCCCATGCGGGCAGCCAAGGACGCACCGTCCGCAGCCGACGCACCGCGTATAGTCCCCCATCTTGGGCGTGGGCTGCGGGTCGAGCGCCAGCTCGCGGCAGACCTCAAAGAGCCGCCGCGTTGGCTTGCGCCAGCGCCGCTGGTGCACGGTCGTCACGGGGATCTCGGCGTAGACCTCCTGGAACTCGGCGTCCAGGTCGATGCCCAGGGCGCGCAGGTCCTGGTCCATGCGGAGGGCGTTGCCGGTGCAGATCGTGGTCGTGCCGCCCAGGCCCCGTCCGTTGACCAGCACCATCTCGGGCGTCTTGCGAATCTGGAGCGCGGGAAAGACCAGGGACATCTCGCGCTCGTCGAAGAGGAGCCCCGTCTTGCGGATGCCCTCGACGGCGGGCAAGGGCAGGGCGCAAGGTCGGAAGGCCCCGCCCGCCTCCAGGACGGTTACCTGGAAGCGCCCTTGCAGCTCTTTGGCCACGGTGGCGCCGCCCGCGCCGCTCCCCACCACGATCGCTCGTTTCATCCGCGCCCATCCTCCCGCGTCAGGCGCGCCCGGCAGCCAGGCCGCCCCTCGGTGATCCGCTCGGAAAAAGCCAGTTGCCGGCCGCCCGAGAGCCCGGCGAGCAGCCCCCGATCCAGCGCCGACATAACCTGGCAGATGTCGCTCGAATAGAGACGGCTAAAGTAGCAGCGGCGGATGAGGATCGCCTCGCCGTCCGCCCGGAAATCGATCTCCAGCCAGCGATAGAGGAGGCGCCCCATGGCCAGGGCGTCGCGCTGGCCGCGGAGGCCGCACAGCCATCGGCAGGCCTGGCCCAGCCGGAGCGCGTTGCGATAGAGGCGCGCCTGAACGGCGGCCGGATCGCCGCCATCCCGCAGCAGCTCGCCCGCCCAGTCCCGCGTCCGCTCCGCGTACCGGAGCAGGCGCTGGTCGGCGGAGAGCCCCGCCAGCGACGGCAACGGGCGGTCGAACGCCCGCGCGGTGGCCCGAAAGAGCGCCCTCAGGGCCCAGCGCCTGGCCCAGCCCGGCGCGCGGCGCTCCAGCGCGGCCCCGACCAGGTTCACGCGGCCCCCTCCCGTAGCGCCCGGCCGATGTGCAGCGCGCCCCCCAACCCGCTCTCACCCCGATAGAGGGCGTCCAGGATGGCCGCGAACTGCTGAGCCACAACCTGCCGCTTCAGCTTCAGGTTGGGCGTCAGGTGCCCGCCCTCCACGGAGAGGCTCCCCGGCAGGATGGCCCACCCCTTCACCTGTTCCGGGTGCGAGAGGCGGCCGTTCACCTGCTCGATGGCGCGGTCGATCTCCTCGGGCGAGGGGGCGTCGTGGCTGTTGCTCCTGGTCCAGAGCAGCGCGGTGCAATAGGGCTTGCCCTCCCCCGTCAGCAGCGCCTCGGCGACGCCGGGGATTTCCTTCAGCAGCGTCTCCACCTTGGCCGGATGGACGTACTTGCCGTAGGAGGTCTTGATCAGCTCTTTCTTGCGCCCGATGATGGCCAGGCTGCCATCGTCGGCCAGGCGCCCCAGGTCCCCGGTGCGCAGCCAGCCGCCCTGGCAGGGCGACTCGGCGCGAAAGTAGCCCGCCGTCACCTGCGGCCCCCGCACCCACAGCTCGCCATCCTCGGCCAGGCGGACCTCGGTCTCGGGCAGAGGCTGCCCCACGGTCCCGAGCCGGTTCGCGCCCAGCCGGTTCAGCGCCACCAGCGGCGCCTCGGTGAGCCCATAGGCATTGTGCACCTCGATGCCCAGGTCGTGATAGCCGCGCAGCAGGCTCTCGGCGGCGGGGGCGGAGCCGACCATGAGCTGGGCGCAACGGTCCCACCCCGCCTTGCGGAGCAGCGCCCAACGGACCGCCGGCCGCAGCACCCGCCCGAGGGGGCTCCCCTGCAGCTTGAGGTAGAGCCGCCCCAGCCCGCCCCCAGCAAAGGCCTCCCAGACCTTTTCATAGATGCGCGGCACGGAGAAAAAGACCGCCGGCCTCACCTGGGGCAGCGCGCGGGCCAGGTCGTGGATATCCTCCAGGAAATAGATGTCCACCGGCGCCGGAATATAGTAGGGCGAGTAGGTCGCCAGGATGCCCTCCACCACGTGGTTCATCGGCAAGGACGAGAGCCACGACGCCGCCCGGTTCATCGCCTTCCAGGGCATCAGCGAGGCCGTGCATTCGGCCATCCAGCGCAGGTGCGCGTGGTGGAACATGACCCCCTTGGGCTGGCCGGTGGTCCCCGAGGTGTAGCGCAAGGTCGCCAGGTCGTCCAAGTCCACCGGCGCGCTGAGCGACGCGGGGCCCGCGCTGGGCACCGCCCCCAGCGCCAGGAACGCCTCCCAGGGGATGACCGAGTTGGGCAGCTCCCCGGACGCCGGGCGCCGGCCAAAGGAGACGATGGGCCGGTCCGGGCGGAGCCAGCCGCGCAGCTCGGCCAGGTGCTCCAGCAGCCGGGGCGCGCCGACCAGCAGCAGCTTGGCCTCGCTGGACTGGAGGATCGCCTCGACCTCGGCGGCCGGGCTGGTGTAATAGAGGGGCACGCTCACCGCTCCCACCAGCCCGATGGCGACGTCCAGGGTGAGGTAGCGGGTGCTGTTATAGCCCACCATCGCCACGCGGTCGCCGCGGCAGACGCCCAGCGCGCGCAGGGCGCTGGCGGCGCGCAAGATGTCCTCGCGCACCTCGCGCCCGCTGCGGGTGACCGCTCGCCCCTCGAACAGGTCGTGGTAGGTCACGCGCCGGCTCTGCTTGCCCAGGCGAAAGAGGATCTGCTCGTGGACCGTGCGCCCGGAGCGATGCAGAAAGCCCATGCGGACCGCGTACTCGAGGAGGCGCGGGAAAAAGTCGCGCCACTGGAGCGCGTACGGTCCCAGCAGCCGGTCCGTGTTGTCTCGTTGGAACTGCTGCCGCCCGTTCAGGTAAGGCAGCAGCTCGGCCAGGGACGCCAGCCCGCGATCCGCACGCGGCGCGGGGCGCTCGGCCCGATAGGCCCGGTTCGCCAGCCGCAGCGGGAGAAACCAGACCCGCGGCAGGCGCAGGTTCAGCCGCTCCCGGGCCCACTGGCGCACGCAGCCGACCAGCTCCCCGGCCTGGGGCAGCGCGTCGTGCGGCGCGGTGAGGTGGAAGGTCAGCCCGGCGGCGCGGGGGTCGAAGGTCAAGGCGGCCACCGCCTGCGCCACATAGTCCACCGGCACCAGGTTGACCCGCAGCTTGGGATCCGCCGGGAGGACGCTCAGCTTGCCCGTCAGGTACAACCGCAGGGGGGTATACAGCGTGTTGAAGGTCTGGATCGCCCCCGTGCGCGAGTCGCCGACGATCATGCCGGGGCGAAAGATCGAGATGGGCAGCTCGGCCTTGGCGGCCTGCACCAGCCGCTCCCCCTCGTACTTGGCCTGCTCATAGGCGGAGGAGAAGCCATCGGCGTCACTGAGGGCGTCCTCCGGCACGGGACCGGTGCGGCGCCCGGCCACATAGGCGGTGGAGATGTGCGCCAAGCGCTGCAGCCCGCCGTTGGCGCGGGCCGCGCGGGCCAGCGCCAGCACGTTTTCCACGCCCTGGACGTTGGCAACGCGCAACTCCTCGACCGGCGCGTTCAGCCGCAGGTCCGCCGCCGCGTGCACGATGTGCGTCACCCGCCGGGCGAGCGCGGCGTAGGCCTCATCCTCCAGGCCGAGCCGCGGCTTGGAGACGTCGCCGCAGATGACCTGCACCCGCTCCCCGATGGCGCCCGCCAGCTCGGGCCAATCGGCCCAGACGCGGCCCAGCCGCCGCGCCGCCGCCTCCGCGCCCTCCGCCCGCACCAGGGCCACGATGGCGCAATCCGTATCCTGCAAGAGCCGCCGGGCGATCTGGCCGCCCAAAAAGCCCGTCGCCCCCGTGAGCAACACCGTGCCGCTCATGCCGCTACCTCCCATCCACGCGCCTGCACGAAACGTCGCAGCAGCTCGCGGTTGCGTTTCGCCTGCGCCGTATGCTCCACATACCCCCGCCGCAAGAGGCCCCGGACCGGCGCCGGGCGGGCCAGCAGCTCCTCCACGCGGTCGGCGAGAAGCTGGGAGAGGTCCGGGTCGGACGGATCGAAAAAGTAGCGGTCCAGCAGGCCCAACTCGCCATAGATGGTCTTGAGCCGCAGGTCGTGCCCCACCGCCACCTGCGGGACCTGCGCCGCCAGCGAGAGGACGCAGGCGTGATAGCGCGAGGTCACCAGCAGGTCGAGGCCCCGCAGCAGCACCGTCATCTGCGAGGCGTTGTGGTCGCGGGCCGAAAAGAGCCGCGCCTGGTCAGCGTGCGCCATGCGGCGCAGCACCATCTGCGCGAACGACTCGTCCAATTGCTCCATGCCGATGAGGGCCACCGCCTTGCCGTGCTGGGCCACCAGGGCATCGGCCAGGGCGGCATAGCGCGCCGCCAGCGCCTCGGTGGCGCGCGTCCGTTCCGGCGAGCGCGAGAAATAGTACGGCCACTTGTAGCAGTCCTCGCGCCGCCCCCACAGCCGCATGGACACGGGCCACTGGTACGGGTCCACCACGGCGAGGCCGACCAGGCCGCGCCCCGCCGCCTCGGGCCAGTCCCGTTGCACCCAGCCCTCGTCCTGGCGCTCGGGGCGGAAGGTGAAGGCGTTATCCGCCGTCACCTCGATGGGCGCCCGCACGCCGAACGAGCGCAGGCGCTCGGCCGCGGCCCGCGCGCGCACGATGATCAGGTCGGTCTTGCTGGCCTCGGTGCGCACCAGTCGCCGGTTGAAGGGCGACCTGACTTCCCCGGCGTCCACCGCGTAGGTCAGGGAGAGCTTGCCTGCGGCGTGGGCGCAGCGCGTCGCCCACAGGTAGAGCCACAGCAGGGCCGAGCTCCAGGTATCCATGTAGGTGCTCCCCTCCACCAGAAAGAGCATGTCGTGCTCCTTGATCAGCTTGTCGATGGCCGCGAAAAAGAGCGAGGGGATGCGCGCGATGCTCAGGTTGGCGGATTCCTTCAGGTAGCGGCGCAGGTTCTGCTCGTTGAGCGTGGGGACGGTGATGTGCGCCTCGGCGCCCAAGACCGCGCGCACGTCCTCGATATCGGAGAGGAGAAGCGCCTCGGCGCCCGTGTTGTTGGCGCCGTTGTAGCCGACCAAAAGGACCCGTGGGTTGCTCGCGTTCATGCTGACCCCCGTCACTGGCCCCTGGATGCCAGGGAAAGACCGACTAGCCGCCTGCCAGAGGGCCGCCATGGGCCTCCGTGCCTGAGGAGAGACTCGCGAGAGCAGCCGCAGCGAGGGCGAGGGGGCGAGGGCCGCTCTGCATGCCATGATAGCGCGCGCTGGCCCGGCTGTCATCGCCCATACGGGGGATTTCGGCTAATCGGAATAGATCGCTTCTGCGGCGTCCCTGTCCACGCGAGAAGTACGAAGCACCTACTCCATATGCGGTATGCGGGGGCTTGGTTTCGGCGTCAGGGGAGCGCGGCTGGAACACGAGAGCGCCTTCCACCCGATGGCAGAAGGCGCTTGGCTATGGCAAGAGACGCCGGGCGGCGGGCGCGCCGGTTCCGGCCCTAGGCCGTGGAAGCGGATTCCGGCGCCGTGAAGGCGCGCTGCGGGCAGGGGAGCGGCGCAGCCAGGCCCTGCAGCAGGGCGCGGGCCTCCTGCAAGTCCGGCGTGTCGTGGCCCTCGGTGAACCCGTCATAGAGGTTAGCCACGAGCTCGTGGGCCTGCGCGCGCCAGCCCCGGGCCTGCCAGACACGCGCCAGGCTCATCGCCGCGCGCAGCTCCAGCCAGCGCGCCCCTTGGCCCCGCGCCACCTCCAGCGCCCGCTGGAAGCAGCCCTCGGACTCTGCGGTGGGAGCCGCGCTGCCGTGCCCTGCGCCCGCGGCCGCTTGCAGCAACAGCTCGCCGCGCATCCGCCAGACTTCCGCCTCCATGACCCGCACGCCGGTCTGCTCGATCCAGACCAGCGCCTGGGCCATCGCCGCCAGCCCCAGCTCCGCCTGGCCTGCTTGGGCGCACGCGTGGGCGTGGACCAACAAGTAGGAGGCCTGCCCCACTCCCGAACCCGCCGTCGGCGAAGCAGAGTCGCCCTCGGCCCACTGGCGCGGGGCCTGCTCGGGGCCGGGCCGGGGCCGCGCTGCGGCGAGAGGTCGTCCCTCGGCGTTCGAGCGCGCCGTCTCCAGCACGTCGGCAAAACCTCTGTAGAAATCGGCCACGTAGCCCAGCGGCCGGATGGCCGAGGCATGGGTGAACGCCGCGGCCGCGTCGCGGCCCATGATAAAGCGCGCCATGCCGCTCAGCACGTTGGCAAAGGCGGTGGTCGGTGGCCGGTTCATCGCCTGCGCCTCCGCCAGCGCCTGCCGGAGCATGGCCTCGCCCTGCTCCGGATAGCCCAGCGCCCACAGCACATAGCCCAGCACGGCGTGGCCCATCACCCCCGGGTCCGTTCCCATCACGGCGCTGAGGGGAAGGCCCGACTGGGGGTCGTGGAGGGCCAACGCTTCGTCAAGATGCTCACGGGCGGCGGCGAGGTCTCCCTGCAGCCACAGGCTGTGGCCCAGCGCCCAGTGCGCCAGGAGTAGGGACTGCCGGTCGCCCGTGCGGCCCAGGTCCAGGAGCTGCTCGCCCACCCGCTGGCCGCGCTCCGGGTCCGCCGACCAAATGAGCGCCAGGGCCACGGCGGCGAGCGCCGTCACCCGCTCGGGCGCGTCCTGCAGGTCCGGATGGCGGACCAGGTCGGAGAGGCGCCCGAGCCCCTGCCGGAACATGGACCCGTGCCACCCGCCCCGCAGCAGCGCCGGGTTGACCAGGGACACCCACAGGCTCAACTCCAGGCGCAACTGCTCGCGCGACGGCGCCACGCCCCGCAGCAGCCCCAGCCCGCGCGTCAGATGGGCCACGGCTTCCTCGTAGGCCACCAACTGGACCGCCTGGAGCCCTGCCTCCAGGCAATAGCCGGCGGCCCTGAGCGGCAATCCCGCGGCCTCGGCATGGCGAGCCAACGTCACGGCGGCCCCACCGCTGCCGGTCTTGCGCAGCTCCTCCAGGGCGGCCAGCACGGCTCCATGCAGATGCGCTCGCTCCACCGCGTCCAGCGAATCATAAAGGTAGCGCTGGAACAACTGGTGGCGGAAACGGTAGCGCGATAGCGGCCGCCCGCCCTGCCAGGTGAGCTCCTCCGCCTGCACGAGCCGCAGGCGCGCGCCCAGCTCGCGGCTCAGGCAGCGCGAGGCCAGTTGCGCATCCATGCCGGTCACCTGGGAAGCGACCTCGGCGGTGAAAAGCTCGCCCTCCACGCTGGCCGCGCTCAAGAGCGCGCGCTGCTCTTCCGGCAGCAGGGAAAGCCGCTGCGCGATGGTCGATTCCACCCGCGGCGGCAGGGCCTCCCAGTTCAGGTCGGGGCCCGCCACCCACCGCCCCTCTCCGTCGTGTCGCAGCCCGCCCTGTTCTTGCAGGCTGCGCAGCAGTTCGACGGTAAAGAGGGCGTGGCCTCGGGTATGCCCGTAAAGGGTGGCGCGGAACTCGGCCCCCAGGCGATTGGGCTCGCTATCCAGCAGCGCGTCGATGAAGGGACGGCCCTCGCTCTGCTCCAGGTCCACGCCACAGGTGTCTCCCGCCCCGCGCAGTTCGTTCGCCACCGCCTCCAACGGGTGCCGCTGCCCGTCGCGCCCCAAGGCGACCTCGTCGGGGCGGCAGGCCGCCACGATCAAGATGCGCTGGCCCTCCAGGCGCCGGCCCAGGTGGAAAAGCAAGCTGATCGAGCCCGAGTCGGCCCACTGCAGGTCATCCAGCAGCAGCAGGAGCGGAGACGATTGGGCGATGCACTGCAGGACGCGCGTGTACTGGGTAAAGAGGTCGGTTTGGGCGATGGGCGCGCCGGGCGTCGCTTCCGAGGGCGGGCGCTCGGCGATCTCGTGCAGCCGTTTCACCCACAGTGGCTGCGCATTCCCCTTGGCTGCCACTTGCCCGGCGAGCGCGTCGGCCCGCAGGCCCAGCGGCCGCGCCGCCACCAGCCGGTGGACGAGGTCCTGGCCGAGCTCGACCAGCGCCTGGATCGCCACCGGCGCGATGGCCCACTGGCGATCCCCGTAGCGGTGCGGAAGGGCGCCATCCGGCAGCGGGACCGTGACATCGCCGCAAAGCGATTGCAGGATCTCGCGGAAGGGGAGATAGGGATCGCCGATGCCTCCATGGGCGTTGCAGGCCCCGGAGGCCACCACGAGCTGCGGGTAGGTGGCCAGGGCGCGCCGGGCGAACTCGCCCAAGAGCATGCTCTTGCCGCACCCCGCCAGGCCGGTGACGAAGGCGACCCTTCCCCGGCCGGCGAGGGCGCCATCGAGGCAGCCGCTCAGCCGCCGCAGCTCGGCCTCGCGCCCCACAAAGGGAGCAAACACCGGCGCGCTGGGGCGCGGGCCCGCGGCCAGCCGCGGCTCACCCGCCGGGGCGGGGGGATGTCCCGCGCTGATCCGCGCATAGAGGGCCACGGTCTCGGGCTCGGGCTCCACGCCAAACTCGGCCCGGAGGAGCTCGCGCAGGGTCGCATATTGGGCCAGGGCGGCGCCGCGCCGTCCCTGCAAGGCCAGCAGGCGCATCAGCCGCCGGTACGTGGGCTCGTCCCAGGGGTCCATCTGCAGCAGGCGGCGAGCGTATGACTCGGCTCGCTCGAACTCGCCGCGTCCCTCGCAGGACTGCGCCAGCTCGTGCAGCACGGCGCTCATCTGCCGGTCGAGCTGCTCGCGCTGGCCCAGCAACCACTCCTCCAGGGCGTAGCTATTCTCCAGGGAGAAACCTTGCAGAAACGGGCCGCGGTACAGGGCGCTGGCCTGTTCCAGGCGTTCCAGACGGCCCGCGGCGCCCCCCTGAGCCGAGACCAGCTCGCGGAAGCGCGCGATGTCCAGCTCGTGGTCGCTGCGCGGGTCGAGCTGCATCGAGTCGCGGGAGACGGCAAGGAAGGGGGGCTGGGTGCCCGAGTTGCCGAGCGCCTTCTGCAGGTGATGCAGGGCGTGGCGCAGGTTCTCCAGGGCGGCCTGATCGGGCCGCTCGGGCCAGAGGAGGCCGGCCAACTCTTCGCGCCGATGCGGCCGCCCCGCCTCGACGGCGAGATAGGCCAACAGCGCCCGCACGTGGTCGTATCGAAAGTCCGTGACGGGCTCGCCTCCCAACCGGACGTGGAAGGGGCCCAGCAGAGAAACCGCCAAGTGCGCCATCGCTATTTGCCCTCGCCTTAGTGCATGGACACCCCCCATGATATCGCGCGAGGGACCGCCTGTCAACGCGCAAAAGGGGGGAGGCTTGCTGCATGATTAAACCAAATCGCGTCATCCTTTTGTTGTAGATCGGCTCCGCGCCCTGTGGATTTTCCTGGCTGGCTGGCCAATTGGCCCCCGCTGGGAACCCTTTTCAACGATCTATTCACGGTCGATCTCTATAATAGCGTTTGAACTCGAGGAATCTCCGCTGTCTACCCGGATAGCCCAGACGGTCGCACCAGCATCCCGCTCCTATATCAACATGGGCAAGCAGTAGCCGGCAGCGCGCATCCGCAACGGAGGGTTACCAGATGAGCAAGAGTCGCATGCGTTGGGTCGCGATGGTCACCCTGGCCATCGTGATGGTGATGATGGCTGCGAGCGGGCGGCTTCCCACCCGCGCCGATGTCGCCTCGCCCGCCGAGATGGTGCAGCGGGCCTGGGATAACGCCCAGAGCGCGGGCAGTTATCTCTTTGCTTCGGATGTGACCCAGACGCTGATCCCCCGTCCTGTCCCCGAGATGATCGGGGAGCGGGACACGACCATCAAGCTGGCCTTGGACGGGGCTGTGGACTTGCCGGACCGCGCCTATCTCGAGCTGAGCGTGGCGAGCGGAGGCCGCGAACAGGCGGCGACGCTGCTGCGCGACGGGCCTCAGTCCTTCTTGCTGCAGGATGGCGAGCTCAAGCCCGTGGAAGACGCCCTGGGCTTGGCCGCCCCCTCCAGCGACATGCTGAGCTACCTGGCCGGCGCGGAGGAGGTCACGCTCCTGGCGCCGCCCGAGGGACACCCCGAATTGACCCGGTACGGCTTTGCGCTGGATGGGGTGGCCTTTGAGCGCTACATCCGCGCGCAGGCGGAGGAGGCGCTGCGGGCCGAGCCCGGCGCGCCGGACAACCTGACGCTGCGCGAGGTGCCGTCGCTGCAAAAGCTGAGCGGCCAGGGCGAGCTCTGGGTGAACGCCGAGGGGCTCCCCGTCCGGCAGGTGCTGGACGTGGAGATGCCCGAGGTCAGCGAGTATTACGGCGCCCAGTTGCACCTGGTGGTGGACCTGGCCGGCTACGGCAAGGTCCAGACGCTGCCCAAAGCGGTGCAGGGAGCCGACGGCGCCTGGAAGCTGGAGGGCACGCTCACCGAGGTCGCGAGGCCGTACGGAGACGCGCCAGCCGCCGTGGCCGAGGTTCACCAGTCCGCGCCGCCGCCGCTGGCCCTGGCCGGGCCCTTGCCGGAGGCGCACGCCGCGCCCTTCTCCTTCTTGCCGCTGACCATCGCGCCGTCCAGCCTGGCGCTTTTTGCGTTGATCGCGGTGGCCCTCGTGGTGATCCGCCTCTACCGCCGCAATCGCCGGCACGCCTACGTGCTGATCACGGCGATTTTGCTGCCGATCCTGGTCCTCTCCCCCGTCCTGCAGGCCGGCCAGGTGGTCCATTTCGTGGACCGCCAGGCGGAGGCGGCGCAGGCGGCCGAGGAGGCCACGCCCGCGCTGCTCGAGGCGCTGGGCGTCGAGCAGGCCGCCCCTTCCGTCGCCGTGCATGACGAGGAGACGGGCCGGGCCGTCACGGCGAGCGCGGTGCCGCAGTTGCTGGACACGAGCCGCGGCGCCCAGTTGCTGGTCGAGAGCGAGTCGGCTTTGGAGCGGTGCGGCGAGGGCGAGGCCGGGGTGGATACCGACGGCGACGGCCTCACGGATCAGGTGGAGCTCTGCCTGGGCACCGATCCCCTGCAAGAGGATAGCGACCGCGACGGCATCAGCGACAAGGTCGAGGTGGTGGGCTTTACTCTGAACGAGCAGCACTGGGATTCCGACCCCCTGAGCGCCGACACCAACCGCGACGGCATCCCCGACACGCTGGAATGGTCCGGCGACCTCGCGGCGAACGGCCAGGCTGAGGTGGCCGACCTGGACGGCGACAGCATCCCCAACCTCTGGGATGAAGACGACGACAACGACGGCGTGCCGGATAGCCAGGACCTTTCGCCCTTTGCCCTGACCGGCTACACCAGCGAGCTCAGCTTGAGCACCGAAGGCGAGATGTCGGCCGGGACCCAGTTGTTCGAGATCGCCATCCAGCCGCAGAACACGGCCCATTTGCGCTACGCGACCTCGTCCCTGGACTGGCCTGCCGACGACAAGGGGAACGTGCAGGACCTGGACAACACGGTGGAGGACCTGCGGCTGACGCCCTACCTCCAGGTCACGACCAACGTGCAGCCAAATGAGGAGCTGGCGGCCCAATACGGCGCCCGCTCCTGGGTGGACGACGACGGCCAGACGATCCTCTTGATCCCGATGCAGCCGGTGGACGATGGCGGGGCCATCTTTGCTCTGTACGGCAAAGTGGGCTACACCGCCGACGATACGGGCGACATCCAGTGGCAGGCCCAGTTGGTCTGGATGGCCCAGATGCAGGCTGACTGGATCGAGAACGACGCCTTCCATACCGGGTCCAAGCTGCTGCACCAGTATTCGGAGAGCTTTCGCCTCACGGGCCTGCGCATCGCCGCCACCGAGAGCTATGAAGCGCTCGTGCTGGGCACCCCGTCCGAGGCGGATGACCGTTACCTGATCCAGTTGTACATGGGCCTCAACGACATCTACATGGGCTACCAGACGCTGGAGGGGCAGAACGCCGCCGGCGGCGAGACGGCGCTGGAAGAGATCTATCAGCGCTTCACGGACCCCGCCGCCACCGAGATCCATCGCTTCGGCATCCCCCTCAACACCGTGGCCATGAACGGCCCCGGCGCCTACACCAGCACCGATGCAGGCATTGCGGGCGTGGGGAACACCCTGGCCCCCGGCTTTTTGGCCGACTATGCTGGATATTATGGCGACGATTATCGCTGCCGGGACGCCAACGACCTCCTGATCCCCTGCCTGGACGCCGACGGCAACGAGTTCCACGCCGCCTCGCTCCTCATCGCCACCGAGCTGCACCAAGGCGTGGTGGACCTGCGCGGCTTTGCGTTGACCGGCTACCTGACGGCGGACCTCTCCCAGTTGCACGCGAACCTCGCCGATATCCCGATCGTCACGACGCGCGCCCTGAACCTGCGGATGTATGAGGAGGGAGCCGGCGCCCAGTGGCAGGTCGTCACGCCCGCGCGCATGCTCGAGCTGGTCGAGCAGCGCTGGGCTGATCGTTACGAGACCACGCTCGACGCCTCCTACCCCGAGCTGCAGGCCGAACACGTGCGCTTCCTGGGCTACACCTTTTACCTCTGGGCCTACGCCGGGAACAGCCTCTCCATCGAGGTGGACGGGCAAGTGTTGGTACCTGAGGTGCCCGACGAGACCACGGCGGCCCTGAACCGCGCCCTCACGCCAGGGGTCGAGATCGACGACGGCCTCGACTATTTGGCCCTGGTGACCGGCCTCGTCGAGGCCCTGGGAACCAGCATCTCCTGGGGCCAGGGCATCTATGAGGTCACCGGGCTCAAGGCCGATTGGGGCAAACTGTCCCTCGGGGGCAAATGGCGCGAGGGCCTGCTGGCCGGGTTCGGCCTGGCGGCCACCGCCGCCAGCCTGGTGATGGGGCTGATCAACCTGGCGTGCGATGCCAACGAAAACCTCTCCGGCTGCCAGAACGCCGCCGCGCTACTGGGCGCCAATATCGCGGTGGACGCGTTGGGCATCGCCGTGCAGGCCGCCAGCCTGGTGGTGATGATCTTTAAAGCGATCAACAAGACCCTGGACGCCATCTCTACGGCGGGCAAAGTCATGGGCGTGGTGGGCCTGGTGATCGGCATCGGGATGACCTGGGCTTCCTTCGGCATCGCCGTGGCCACCTCCGGCGGCGATCCGATAGTCTGGCGGGTGGCCCTGGGCATGGCCATCGTGAGCACCATCTGGATGATCTTTCTCTTTGCGCTCAACTTTATCCCCGTGGTGGGGCAGATCATCAGCGCCATCCTCTCGATCATCGACACGATCCTGTCCCTCTTTACGGGCCTCTTTGGCGCGGAGGAATGGAGCCTCTCCAAGATCATCCTCAACTTGTTCTACGACGCCAAGACGCTGACCGTGATAGATTCCGCCGAGTTTGGCGCGTTCTCGAGCGCCTTAACAGACGAGGACCTCGGCCTGATCGGCGGCAACACCTTCCGCGTAGACGTCGAGGCGAGCGGCACGATCAGCAAGACCGAGGACGGCAACAACGATGACCTGAACCGGAGCTGGGTAGAAGGCCGGCTGAGCGGGCCGTTATTGCCCTTCCCTCCCAAGTTCACCTCGCAGAACATGAGCGAGCCGCGGGATTGCACCATCATTGACGACGTGCTGCACTGCACCAACCGTCCCGCCCTGGGGTACGCCCTCGTGCCGAGGATCAACGGCTTGGCGCAGTTTACCGCCAAGTTCGTCTATGCGACGGCCTGGGCCGAGTACGGGCTCTATGGCGCCTTCCGTTGGGCCACGCACACCGACGAGAACGAGCTCCCCGATCCCGAGGCCGATGACTATGAGGCGCCGGAACCCAACGACATCTATCTCGACGTCTTGCCGACGACCATGGACGGCCTCTGGACCTGGTCGGCCCTGACCAACCACGACGGGGATGGCGACGGCCTCACCAACGAGGAGGAGGCGGCGCTGGGGACGGACCCCGCCGATTGGGACAGCGACGACGACGGGCTCTCGGACCACTACGAGTGGGAGATGGGCTCGGAGCGCGGCGCCAACCCGCTGGACGCGGATAGCGACGACGACGGGCTGAGCGACGCCCTCGAGCGCCGCATCGGCACGCGCATCAACGTGGCCGACTCGGACGGGGACGGCCTCACCGACGGCGAGGAGTATCGCCACCTCTCGGGCGGCGCGCTCGTCGGCGGCTGGCAAGTGACCCTGCCCGACGGGGCCGGGCCCTACTGGGTCTACTCGAACCCCTCCTCCGCCGACGATGACGGCGACGGCCTGAACGGCGCGGAGGAGAAGGTACACGCCCTGAGCCCGCACGCGCCGAACGCGCTGGTGCCGGGGCTGAGCCTGTCGGCCGGCCCCCTCGCGGATATCCCCGACGGGCGCGCGGGCATGTACTGGCTCCCCGGCGAATCCGTCCAGTTCGATATCGAGCTGGCCAACGTCGCCTTCGAGCCGGTGGTGACGACCCTCTCGCTCGCGCTGCCCGACTGGCTGGAGACCATCGCCGGCGGGGTGATGGCGGGCGACCGCGCGCCGGCCATGACGCAGAGCGGCAGCACCGTGAGTTGGGCCTTCACCGGCGGCAACACGCTCCAGCTCTTTGAGAAGGTCTCGACCTCGGTCACGGCCAAGGTCAAGAGCGACGTGGCCTCGGCAGCCGGCGAGATCGCCCTCGACCTGCCCTACGCCGGCGTGCAGATGCACAAGACCATCCGGGCCGTGGTGGACGGCGATAACCCCGCCGTGGCCATCGTGGCGCCGCCCGATGGCGCCTACCTGAACGCCACGAGCTATGTGGTGGGCGGCTCGGCCACGGACCCGACCACCTGGATCAGCGAGCGAAGCCTGAGCATCGTCCCGGACGGCGAGGCCGCCAGCTACGCGGCCCTGCCCGCGGGCCAGGGCCCCTGGGCCTATTCCTGGGCCCTGCCGGCCACCGACGGCGTTTATAACCTGGAAACGCGCGCGACGGATGCCATGGGGCATCAGTCGACCGCCTCCGTGAGCGTCACGGTGGACGACACCCCGCCCGTGGTCACCCTGAACTGGGCCATGGCGGGCAATGCCGTCCACCTGAGCGGGACCGCCACCGACAACATCGCGGGCATCGAGCGCGTGCAGCTCGCCATCGACGGGCAGCCCTGGCGCAGCGTCGAGTTCACCGGCGACGACTGGGCCTACGACTGGTCGGTGGGCATCGGCGCGCAGGGCGATCACGTCGTCCGGGCGCGAGCCGCGGACCTCTGCGGCAACCTCAGCGATATCGCCTCGGCCGAGATCGTCGTCGACCGCGTGGCGCCCTCGAGCATCGTGAACGCGGGCGCCGATGCGGAGGTGCCGCCGGCGGTCAAGGCCAACACCAGTTTCAACCTGACCGGCGTCGCGGACGAGGGCGGGCATCTCCCGCTCCCGGCCGTCCCGGCCAGCCTGAGCAGCGGCATGGACGTGCTGGACGATAGCACCGTCTGGCTCGGCATCTCCACCATCCACGACAACGACGGCGGGGTGCTGGCCAACTGGATCGGCGATTTCAACGCCGACCGGATGGCTGACCTGGCGGTGGGGCTGCCCGGCCCCGAGGGCGACGCGGGGCAGGTGGCCGTGCTCTACGGCCGCGCGGGCGGCTGGCCGACCCCGCCCGACCTGCAGATGCTGGCCGCCAGCGGGACGCGCTTCTATGGCGCCCCCGGCGCGCGCCTCGGCAGCTACCTGGCCGCCGCGGGCGACGCCAACGGCGACAACTATTCCGACCTCCTGATCGGCGAGCGCGACACGACGCGCGCCTTCCTGGTCCTGGGCAACCCCGGCCCGTTGGGCGGCGTGACGCTGGAGGCCGGGCAGACCGGCTACCGCGCGCTGCTGGAGGCCCCGGCCAATATCGAGGGCCTGGCCTCGGCGGGCGACGCGGACGGCGACGGCTATGCCGATCTGCTCATCCGCGCGGACGGGACAGTCTACCTGGTGCGGGGCCGGGCCAACCCCTGGCCCGAGACGGTGGACGTCGCCGCGGAGGCCGTGGAGACCTATGCGGGGGCTACGGGCGCGCTCGGCGTCGGCGACGTGGACGGCGACCAGATGGACGAGTGGGTCGTCCTGGGCGCCAACCAGGTCACCCTCCATGGGTGGGAGGAGACGGGCGTCAGCTACACCACCACCGATGCTGCACCGCGCGTCGTCGCCCTGGGCGACGTGGACGGCGACGGCAAGGCAGATTGGCTCTATTCGAGCGGCTCCACCCGCACCCTGAAATACGGCAGCGGCGTCACCTACACCTTTGCGAGCGCGGGGGGCTTTATCGCCGCCCCCGGCGACGTGAACGGCGACGGCCGCGCGGACCTCCTGGCGGTGAATGGGTCGGGCGTGGCCTCGGTGCTCGCGCGGCCCGCCAGCTCCTTCCAGACCATCGCGACCATCGCGGGCGTGGGCGGGGCGGCCAACGCGCCGTATGCCGCCGGCGCCGATCTCAACGCGGACGGCTCGGCGGAGCTGCTGCTGATCCCCAGCCAGGTCGCGGCGGAAGCGGCGGGCTTTGATGCGCCCAACTTTAGCTCCGGGTTCATCTCGCCGCAGGCGCTGCCTCGGGGCGCGGCCTCGCCGCTGGGCGATGCCCGGCCCGGGCTCAAGGGCGGGATGGAGCTGCGCTCCACCGGCCCCGATACCCGCTACGTGGATGACGACGCCGTGAGCAACACGTGCGACGGGCATACCTCCTGCTACACCACCATCCAGGCCGCGGTGGACGCCTCCGACGGCGGCGGGGACACGATCATCGTCTACCCCGGCGTCTATAGCTCCTTCAACGTGCCCGCGGGCACGAATTATGACAACCTGACCATCCAGGGCGTGAGCGCCGACGCCGTCTTTGTCGAGGGCGGCGCCTCGAACGCCGTGACGATCCTGGCGGACGCGGTGCACCTCTCCAACCTGACGGTGCGCAACGCCACCGGCGGCGTCTTGCTGGACGACGGCGCGGGCGAGCCCGTCGCGGGGAGCAGCAACGAGACGGTCATCGATCACCTGGTGGCCCACTCGGTGCAGAACCCCATCGTGATGAGCGAGGCCGCCGGGCTGATCCTGAGCGACAGCACCCTGGTCGGGAACGGAACCGACCCCATCATCGATATCACGCCGCCGGACGTCTCGCCCTACTTTTGGTCCAACGACGCGGACGTGCCCGAGGACATTGCGCAGGCGGTGGCAGAGCCCGCCGTGAGAGCGAACGGCGGCGGGCTGTTCGCCCTGGGCGGCAGCCTGTACGCCGTGCCGGGCTACACGAGCAACAAGGTCTACGTCTCGACGCCCGGAACGGGCGGCGCGCTGGGCGCCTGGACCCAGGCGACGAGCCTGCCGCACATGCTGCCCTACAGCACGGGCGCGTACACATCGGCATATTACCAGAGGAGCATCCTGTTCTCCAACGGCGCCAAGCTCTATAACCTCCAGAGCACGCTGCACTGGCCGGAGCTGGGCGGCCGGGCGAACAACGAGATCTATGCGCTGGCCGTGGCGCCCAATGGCGACCTCTATGTGGGCGGCGACTTTACCACCATCGGCGGCGTCTCCGCGCACTATGTCGTCCGCTGGGATGGGTCGGCCTGGCACACCCTGGGCAGCGGCCTGGCCGAAGGGACCAACAGCATCGTTCGCGCCCTGGCCTGCGACGACAGCGGCAACGTCTATGCCGGCGGATGGTTCACCGAGGCCGGCGACGCGCCTGCGGGCGGCATCGCCCGATGGGATGGCAGCGCCTGGCACCCCCTGGGCGCGGCCGACTTCAACGGCACCAGCGCCTACGTCTATGCCCTGGCCTGGGACGGGCAGGACCTCTACGTCGGCGGGGATTTCGCCTCGGTCCGCGATAGCTCGACCGTGAGCTACACGACGATGGGCGTTGCCCGTTGGCGGCCGAGCACCGGAACCTGGTCCGCGCTGCCCACCGGCGGCACAGGCACGAACATGATCGTCCACGCCATGGCCCTGGGCGGCGGAGGCCCCTCCCAGACCGGAGGATACCTCTACATCGGCGGCCAGTTCACCAGCGTGAACGGCGTGGCCGCCAGCCACATCGCCCGCTACGACGGGACGGCCTGGTCCGCCATGGGCGGCGGCTTCTCCGGCACCGTGCAAGCCATCACTGTGGCCTCGGACGGCACGGTGTACGCGGCGGACTCGACGGTCTATAGCTGGGACAGCTTGACCTCGACGTGGGTGTCCAAGCTCACCGCCAGCTCCACCGTCCAGTCCCTAGCGGCCAGCCCGGACGGGAGGGTGTACGCCACCAACTGGCCCAATAGCATCAAGGTTCTGCCCGCCGGCGGAACGGCATTCCAGGATTTCGGTCTGGAGGGCGACCACCTGAGAAAGCTGATCGTGGATTCCGCAGGGCACCTGTACACGGCCTGGGGCATCACCACCCCCTTTGGCGCCGCCGTCTCGCGCTGGGCTCCGCCGGGACACTATGTCTACGATCCCGCGACGAACGCCTGGAGCTCGCGCACGGCCTTTACCGAGTACCCGGCGGCGCCGGCGGTGGACGCCGACGGCAACATCTATGGTTTCAGCGATACCGGCAGCACCATGTACGTCAAGTATACTGCTGACCCCGGTTCCTGGTCGTGGGTCAGCTACAACTGGGGCGGGCTAAGCGCCGACTTCCTCTTCCAGGCCACGGCCTGGGCGGATGGCCTGGTCTATGGCCTGGGCAAGAGCTCGACCGGCGTCTGGTCCTTCCGCCGCTACGATCCGGTGGCGAACACCGGGGTCGCGCTGTCCCTGCCCGCCGAGTACGCCAGCCTGATGGGCGCGGGCGTCTCGCTGACCTGGGACGGCGCCGACTGCCTCTACGTCTTGCCGGGCGGCGGCAGCGGAGGGTACCTGCGCTACCAGATCGGCACGGACGCCTGGGGCGCCCTGACCACCTCGACGAGCTTTACCGTCTCCATCGGGCGCGCCCTGGCGCGCGTGGGCAGCTATCTCTACGCCTACGCCACCCCCGCCAGCGGGGTCACGACCAACGCCTTCCGGTCCGGCCCGGTGGGGGCGCCTGCCCTGCGGCTGACCGTGGACACCACGGCGTTCGTGGCGCCCGAAGCGGCGTCCTCCTTCGCCTGGGCGGACCTGAGCTCGGCGGCGGGGAGCGCCGGCTTGCAGGCCGATATCGACACGAGCAACGTCTGGGTCGGCCCCAGCACGGCGACCTGGTCCCCGGCGCTGCCCACGGGCGCCACCACGCTGACCGCGGCGGAGGCGGCCTTTGTGGCGCCGGAGGACGGCCTCTATCGCCTGGGCGCGGACTCGGAGCTGACCGCAGGCTATCACGCCTACAAGGCGGAGGCCCACGTCTACACCTCCGAGGCGGCCTGCGCGCCCTGCGGGACCACGCTGACCTGGGGCGCGGACGCCTTTGCCACGGTGCGCGAGGCGGTCGAGTCCGGCGCGGCCCGCGTCCTGGTCCATGCCGGGCGCTATCCGCAGACCTTCTACCTGGTCTCCGGCGTCGAGATCATCGGCGCGGGGGCCGAGTTCACCATCATCGAGCCTCCGGCGGGCGCGGCCAGCGCGCTGGTCACCGCGGAGGGCGTCGCCGGGGCCTCGCTGGCCCGGGTGACGCTCGCCGGCGGGGCGGCGTGGCAAGGCTTCCTGGCGGAGGGCGGCGCGGAGGGGCTGACCCTGTCGCGCTGCATCATCCGCGACCTGAGCACCGGCGCGCGCATCCGCGGCGATAGCGTGGTCACGGTGGTGAACAATACCATCGTGCGCAACGGCAGCGGCCTCGTGGTCGAGGGGACCACGCCGGTGAACGTGCGCAACACCATCCTGGCCTACAACACCACCTACGGGCTCTCCCGCGGGGCCACGCCCACCAGCCTCTCCAATACCTACAACGATTTCTGGGGCAACGGCGACCACATGTATCCGACCGACGATGTGGGCGGCGGCATCCAGATCCTCGATCCGCGCTTCCGCAGCATGGCCGATAACGACCTGCGCCTGTCGGCGAGCTCGCCCCTCATCGATATGGGCGCGCCCAACGACCCGACGGCGCCCGGCGGCGGCACGCGCGTGGACATGGGCTATGCCGAGTACAACGCGGCCGGCTTTTACGTCAGCACCGACTATGCCGAAACGGGCCAGAACGACGGCCTGACCTGGGGCGTGGATGCCTTTGCCGCCATCCAGGATGCCCTGGACGCCGCGGCCGCGGCCATGCACGACCTGCGGGGCGCGCTGCCCGAGGGCGGCTATACCGTGGGCGTGGACATCGGCTCCTATAGCGAGCGACTGACGGTGCCCAGCCACGTGCGCCTGGTCGGCTCCGGGCCAACGGTCAGCGCCATCGCCGCCGGGAACGTCGGCAGCACCGTGACCTTTGACGGCGTGATCGGCAGCAGCGTTTCCGGCTTTACCATCGAGTGGGCGAACGCGAGCGGGGCGGGCGTGGTGGTCAAGGGCGCCGCGAGCGGCATCAGCATCTCGCGCAACGTGATCCGCGACAACCAGGGCCACGGCGTGAGCCTGGCCGAGAGCTCGTCCGCGGACATTGCCTTCAACACCATCGTCGATAACGATGGCGCGGGCATCCATGCCAGCGGAACCGGCGCCTGGGCCGACGTCCGCAACAACATCGTCTCGGGCAACGCCTACGGCCTGCAGGCGGCCTCCGGCGCCCTGATCCGCAACGACTATAACCTGCTGCACAACACCACCGACGTCTCCGGCGTCACGGCGGGGGTGCACAGCGTCAGCGGCAGCCCGCTGCTGGACAGCTACTATGTGCCAGCGGCGGACTCGCCCGCCATCGACGCGGCGGACCCGCGGGCCGACGTGCCCTTGGCGGGCGGCCTGCGCGCCGACCTGGGCTATAAGGAGTTGATCGCTTGCCCCTTGGCCCTCTTCTTCGGCCCCCAGATCGAGTCCACCGTCACCGGCAACTCGGGCGTGGCGCAGGTGGAGGTGGCCGTCGTGGCCGTGGCCGATCCGAGCCTGACCCCGGTGGAGACGGCGCCGACGACCTTTGACTACACGCTGGCCGCCGACGGCTCGCCGGTCTATGCCTGGTCGCAGAGCGTGACCAAGGGCGCGGCGGGGCTCTACCGGGTCTATAGCCGGGCGACGGACGAGGCGGGGAACGTGGAGACGCGGGAGAGCGACTGGTACGAGGGCGCCTTCATCGTCGACACGGCCGCGCCCACCATCGCCTGGGGCGCGCCAGCCCTGCCCGGCAGCACCGACGCCGCGGCGGTCCTGGCGGTGGTCGAGGCCTCCGGCGCGCTGGACACCGGCGCGGGGAGCCGCGACGACCTGAAACAAGTGACCCTGAGCGCCACCCGCAGCGGCGCGACGGCCAGCTACCCCGTGGAGGGCGGCCGCGCCTGGATCCTGTTGCCCGCGACCGGCAGCTATGCGGTCAGCGCCGTGGCGACGGACGAGGCGGGGAACCAGTCCACGGCCACTGCGACGGTGGCGGTCAGCGCGAGCAGCTCGGTGGCCACGGTCACCGAGCCGATGAACAACGGCGCCGTCCCCGACGCGGCGGTCACCCTGCGCGGCTACGTCCGCTTCACGGCGGCGGGCTCGACCGCGGTGAGCGTCGCGGTGACGGGCGGCGGCACGGTGGCGGCCACGCTGGACGCGCCGGGCGCGCAGTTCAGCGCCTGGTCGGCGGAGATCACCCTGCCGGCGGGCGACGGGGCCAAGGCCATCACGGTGACGCCCAGCCTGGGCGGCACCGCCGGGACGGTCACGACCCATAACCTGACCCTGGATGCCGGCGCGCCCACGCTGAGCGTGACCACGCCCGCGGCGGGGAGCTGCGTCCTCGAGACCATCGCCTTCGCGGGCGCCGCGTCCGATGCGGGCAGCGGCCTGGCGCGGGTCGAGGTCTCTGTGGATGGCGGCTACACCTGGCGACAGGCGACGCTGAGCGGCGGCGACTGGAGCCTGGACTGGGCGATGGGCCTTCGCCAGGACTATACCAGCTACCCGGCGCAGGTCCGGGCCAGCGACCTGGCGGGCAACGTGACCTTGATCGAGCGCGCGGTGGCGGTGGATAACCTGCCGCCCACCGACCTGAACCCGGCGACCTTCGATCCGCCGGTGGGGCAGCACGTCCAGCGCGGCGACAGCCTGACGATCAGTTGGAACACGCCGCTGGATGCCGGCGGCCCCGTGCAGGTCTTGCTGGCGGTGGATCAGGTCGCCGACACGACGCCCACCGCCGCGGCCAGCGGCAGCCCCGCCACCCACGCCCTGAGCGCGACCGGCGACTGGTACGTGCACCTGATGGCCCAGGACGCCGCGGGGAACCAGGCCCTCTATCACTATGGGCCCTGGCACGTGCGCTATCTGAGCGCGGGGACCGACTATGCCGATAGCCGCGAGTCCATCGTCCTCGATGGCTTGCTGGACCTGGAGCACGACGAGTGGCAGGCCTCGGACCTGCTGGGCATCGACGCCCGTTCCGGCAACCCGCAGGCGCTCTACGCCTCCTGGGACGGCATCGCGCTGTACCTGGGCTGGGGCGGGGCCTGGTGGACGCTGGACGGCGCGCTGTGGGCTTATGTAAACACGACGACGGGCGGGACGGATACCGGGCTCGAGGGGCTGACGCTGCCGGCGGGCATCGCGGCGGACGTCGCCGTCGAGATCAGCGGGCCGGACGCCGGGACGCTGTGGAGCTGGGACGGCAGCGCTTGGGTCGCGGGCACGCTCGACTTTGCCAACGGCCCCAGCGGCGATACCGAGGTTCGCCTCGACTATGCCGCCTCGGCCGGCCAGCCCCTGAGCATGGTGGCCCTGGCGCTCCCCCGCGACGAAAACGAGGGGCTGCTGGCCCTGCAAGGGCCAGTGGGGCTCAAGCAAGAGCCCGCGCCGGCGCCCTGGGCCATGTTCCCGACCACCAACGAACTCGCCGGGGGCGTCTCGGAGCAGTTTAGCTGGCTCGCGGGCGACATCGGCGCCAACATCAATAGCGTCAGCGGCGATCAACCCACGGCGCGGACGGTCCGCATGGACGTCAGCACGCCGCAGCCGACCGCCAAGCCCTGGTGCGGCCTGACCACGCTCCAGTATATCATCCGGCTGCAGAACCCGGAGGCTACGGCGATCTCGGGCCTGACGCTGGACCTCGCGGCCAGCACCGGGCTGACCTATCAGACCGTGGAGGGGGCGACCCTGACCACCGGCGTTCAAGGCGACGCGAGCTGGACCTTGAGCCTGGACGAGCTGGCGGCCGGGGCGACGGTGGAAGTGACCGTCTCCGCCCGGACCGACAGCGACCTCAAGGGCCTGAGCGAGGTGTCGAGCAGCATCGCCCTCTCCGCCGGCGGCACCCTCCTGACCGGCGAGAACGCGGCGACCATCGTCCATCGCGTGGACGGGGCCGCGCCGGAGGTGACCATCGACGCCCTGGCCGGGTCGGCCATCGCGGCTGGCAAGCAGGTCTTTACCGGGACCGCAAGCGACGGCGGCTCGGGCGTGGCGCTGGTCGAGCTCTCCACGGACGGCGGCAGCACCTGGCACGTCGCGACCGGCACGCTGGCCTGGTCGGCGGAAGTGACCATCCCGGCGGGCGCCACCTCGCTCACCCTGCAGGCCCGGGCCACCGACGGCTGCGACGCGCAGAGCGCCGTGGCCAGCCGGACCTTTGCCGTGGATAGCGCGGCGCCGACGATCGACTGGACGGCGCCGGCGGTGATCGCGGACGCGGTGGCGCTGCTGGGCGGGACGGCGACCGACCTGCCCGCTGGCGCCCTGGTGGCGCAGGTGAGCGTGCAGATCGATAGCGAGACCACGGCCTGGCAGCCGGCGCTCGGGCCCTATGCGCCCGATGCCTCGACCGGAGCCCAGGCCTGGGACTGGGCCTGGTACGCCCCGACCGAGGACGGCGTGAGCCATCTACTGCGGGCGCGCGCCATCGACCAGGTCGGCAACGCGACGGTGGGCGCGTGGCAATCCACCATCGTCGACGTGGTGGCGCCGGCCATCGAAGTGGTTGCCCTCGCGCCCAACGTGACCCTGCCCGATGACCCGGTCCTGGGCCTGACCTATCTCGGCCCCGAGTCCGGCAAGATCGGCCCCGCCGCTGCGCCCTTCCGGCTCTTCACCCCGCTGCTGCGGGGTGGCGGCGGCGCCCCGCGCTACCGGCCCATCAGCCTCCTGGCCGAGACCACGCTCCTGGAGGGCACGGTAACGGATGGGTCGGGCGTGCAGGCCGTGCGCATCCGCGTGATCAGCCCCACGGGCGCGGCGAGCGTCGCCAACGCCACGCTGAGCTCCGGCGCCTGGGCGTATACGCCAGAGCTGGCGGGCTGGGCGGCGGGAGCCTACTCGCTGCGCGTGGAGGCCGAGGATATCTATGGCAACATCCGAGTGAGCGAACCTTACCTAATCCAGGTGGTGGACAAGACCATCGAGGGCCTGACGGCGAGCAACAACGGGCCGGTGCTCCTCGGCCAGGAAGTGACCCTCACCGCCGGGGTGACCGCGGGCAGCAACGTGGTATACACCTGGGATTTCGGCGACGGCAGCGCCGGCGACGAGCGGGTGGAGACGCACATCTATGGCGCGGACGGCGAGTACACGGCCAGAGTGACGGCCAGCAACAGCGTCTCGTCCGTCACCGCGGAGACAACGGTGGTCATCCTGGCCCTGTCGGTGGAGGCGGGCGCGGACCAGTCGGCGAACGAGGGCGACACCGTGTCGGTGGCCGCCACCTTCACCGACGGCCGCACGGGCGTGGTCCACACCGCGACCATCGACTGGGGCGACGGCACGGCGCAGACGGCTGGCACGGTGGACGAGGCGCTCTTCACCATCGCGGGCGGCCACGCCTATGCCGACAACGGCGTGTACGTGGTCACCGTGGAGGTGAGCGACGGCGCCGGACACACGGCCTCGGACAGCTTGAGCGTGACGGTGGCCAACGTGGCGCCGACGGCGTCCCTGGGCAACGACGGGCCCAAGGACGAGGCCAGCGCGGTGACGGTCTCGTTCACGAACGTGGTGGATCCCAGCTCCGAGGACACCTTGACCTACTCGTTCGACTGGGATAACGACGGCAACTATGAGATCGTCGACCAGACGGAGGCCTCGGCGCAGCACACTTGGCCCAACGACGGGACCTACACCGTGCGGGGCCGGGTGAAGGACGACGACGGCGGGCTCAACGCATACGCCACGGACGTCGTGGTGAACAACGTCGCGCCGGTGGTGGATGCGGGCGCCGACGCGACCATCAACGAGGGCAGCGCCTTCAATAGCTCAGGCTCCTTCGCCGATCCCGGCGCGGACCCCTGGAGCGCCACGGTGGACTATGGCGATGGCGGCGGCGCGCAAACCCTGGCGCTGGCCGGCAAGACCTTCACGCTTAGCCACACCTATGCCGACGACGACGCCGACGACCAGTACACGGTAACCGTCTGCGTGACGGACGATGACGCGACACGCTGCGACACCGCCGTGGTGACCGTCCTCAACGTCGCGCCGGTGGTGGCGGGCAGCCCCGCCAGCCAGGCCGTCCAATACAGCGAGGCCATCGCCGAGATCGCCTTCACCGCCACCGATGTGGCCGCGGATGATCTGACCGCGGTCCTCAGCGGCGCGCCCGCCAGCCTGGCGCTGGGCGAGCGCTCCTGCAGCGTGAGCGACGGCGTCAACACCTGCACCTGGAAGGTGAACGGCAGCGTGAGCGCCGCGGCAGGCACGTACACGCTGCGGCTCACGGTCAGCGACGACGACGGCGGCTCGACCTACGCCGAGGTCACGGTGATCGTGGAGCCGGAGGAGGCCGCGATCGCCTTCGACGACGACAACCCCGTCGCAGTGCTGGTGGCCAGCGCGGGGGGCAGCAGCATCCCCTTCGAGCTGACGGTCTGCGTGAGCGAAGACGATGACCCGCCCGATGGCGACATCAACCTGGCCCAGGTGGGCATGAGCCTGGTCCCGGTGGGGCCCGGCGGCAGCATTGTCGGCACAGCGATCGCGACCACCGTGGAAGGCGGACACAAGTGCGTGACCTTCGGCTTCAGCGGTGCGCCGGTGAACGCCTATGTGGTGCAGGTCACCGTGGGCGGCGGGTACTATGCCGGCTACGATGAGGACGTGGTCGTGGTCTATGACCCCAGCCTCGGCTTCACCTGCGGCGGCGGCTGGTTCTACTGGCCCGACACCGCCAACGAAGAGAGCGGCTACCTCGGCGACCGGACCAGCTTGGGCTACACCATGAAGTACAACAAAAAGGGCGGCAACGTCCAGGGCAACCTGGTCATGATCCGCCACCTGCCGGACGGCACGATCTATCGGGTCAAGAGCAACGCGCTGTACGGCCTGGCGCTGGGCGAGGACTCGACGGTGCCCATGGGCTGGGCTACCTTCAGCGGCAAGAGCACCTACCAGGAGCCGGGGTGGCCTCGGCCGATCGGCAACTATGTCTTTACCGCCTACGTGGAGGACCGCAACGAGCCCGGCGCGGGCGTGGACCGCTTCTGGATCGAGGTAGTCGGCGGGCTCTCGCTGGAGCGCCCGGCCGTGGACCACGCCATCGAGCTCGGCGGCGGCAACATCGTGGTCCCGCACAAGCCGGCCAGAAAGTAGCCAGCCCGGCGAACGGACCAGGCCAAGCACAAGTCAGAATGGGGGGCGGGGTCCAAATCCCGCCCCCCATCTTGTGTGTTAAGGGGGGAAAGCCGGATGAGGGTCAGGGGCGGCGCCGCCCCTGACCCTTGGTCGTTAGCGGCTCGGCCTGTGGAGCAGGACCAGCCACGTGTCGCCAGTGGTCACCTCGTCGCCGAAGATCACCTTTCGGCCGGTGAAGATCGCTTCCGCCAGGATGTGGTTGCCCGTGTACTTCCAATGAGCCGGCGTGAACACAAAGCCGCCGGGGATCTGCGTGCTGGTCTGCTCGCTCTCATGGAGTCCACGGAACAGGGTGCCCCAGAGCGCGGGGTTGGCGATCTCGCCCAAGTCCCCGCAGGTCACGATCAGGTGTTCCATGACGCCCGCGGGAAGCATGGACGTGCTGATATCCAGGCGGTTGCGGTTGATCCGCATAGTGCCGTCAAAGAGGTGCAACCCGCCGTCGGCGAGCCGCACATAGTAGCACCCTGACCCAAAGGCATAGTCGATATCGTAGCGCAGGTGCGTCAGGGGCATCTGCGCCTGCTGGACGAGCCTGCCGTCCATGTGGTACTTGACGATCATCCCCTGGCCCTGCACGTACATGTTGCCCCAGGCTATCATCGACGTCTCGGTAATCACGCTGTTGAACTCGAGCTCGAACCTGGCGCACTGTTGGACCGCTTGGTCGATCAGGGCCATCAGGCCATCGGGATAGACGCGTTCGAACTGCTTCATCAGGCGCGCGTGGTACATGACGCGGTAGACCTGGCGGCTGTCGCCCCCCAGGCAGCGGTCCCATGCGCTGTTAAAGTCGTCCTGGACGCGCTCATAGACCGCCTGGAGGTTGACCTTGGGCGGGACGAGGGGCGCCAGGAGGTCGTCCTCCTCGCGAGGCACCAGGGGCTCCAGGAGGTCATCGTCCATCAGGGCGGGAGACGTGGGCGCGCCCGCGGCCTGGCCGTTGCCATCCAGGGGCACGGTGAGTTGATGGGCCTGGACCAGCGCGGCGTCGCCGGCGGCCGTCTTGACGAGGGCGCTGCCGGTGGCCATGGTCACGGCCATCGCCCCGGGGCGCGCCTGGACGACGGCGGACGAGGCCAGGGTGAGGTCAGCCCCATTGAGGCGGATGGCGAGTGGCTCCTCGTGGGCGGGGTTGTAGACGATGAGGCCCCCGGTCTCGGGATCCTGGCCGGGCACGGGGCCGCTGCTGAACGAGAAGGCGGGCGCCAGTTCGCCATGGCCAGCGCCGAGCAGGGTCAGGTCGCGGATCTCGACATTGCCGAAGGCGAGGAGGATCAGCCCCAGGCCGGGCGTGGGCGAGTCGGCAGCCAGTCGCAGCAGGGCGACGCTCCAGTGGTTAGCGTCCGGCGAGACCAGGGTCAGCCCGGAGACGCCCGCCAGGGTCGCCGTCTGGCCCGGGGCGGTCAGCGGCCCCCCGCCGACCAGCGTGACGCTGCCGCGAGCGTAGCAGACCTGGTTGAGCGCTGTGCCTGCGCAAGAGGCCAGGGCCTGGGAGAGGGCGGCGGCATAGGGGGAAGGCGGCAGCCCAGGTTGCCGGAGCCGGGCGAGCAGGGGCAGATAGGTCTTGGGGGCAGGCTCTGCCAGCGGCGCGGCGGGAGGCGCCGCGGCGAAAAGCGCGCCCGGTAACAGGGTCAGCAACATGGCAACCAGCCCAACCACAGCCAGCGCTCTGCGTTTCATGGTCCCCTCCTTGTCTCGGGTCAGCCAGCCTCGAGCGCCCTTTTCGCGCCCATCGCGTCAGGGCCTCGCTCGTCCGAGCGGCCAAGGGTATGATGTTGTCGAAAAGCGGGCTCGCGCATCGCTTCCAGGAGCAACGAGTCGGCGCCCCTGGACGAGCGCGCGGATCGAGGCGTTCCCCATGATCCGATTCTAGCAGGAGCGAGCGCGGCTGTCATCGGGCCAGAGCAGTGTCTTGGCTACGACAAAAGGATGGTCCGAGGGCGGCGGGGGAAAAGCAAAAGCACCTCCCTACCCGATGGGTAGCAGGTGCCTTGCGGGGTGTTGCGCTCTATGGCGGCGCTCGGACTTGAACCGAGGACAAAGGGCTTATGAGTCCCCTACTCTGCCACTGAGTTACGCCGCCTTGAATCCGTACAGGGCCTAATTCTACTCGATTTCGCCCCGGCGTCAAATGCTGGCCGCCAGCCGGTTTGCCCGTCGCGGAGAATCGCCCACAATAGAGGCGAAGGAATCGCCATCACACGCGGAGGACCCAATGGACCCGAACGCCACTCCCTTCCCGCAGCTCTGCGCCCACCGCGGGCTGAGCCGCGCCTGCCCCGAGAACACCCTGCCCGCCTTTGCCGCCGCCATCGCCATCGGCGCGCACGAGATCGAGTTCGACCTGTGGCTCTCCCGCGATGGCGTGCCCGTCGTCTGCCACGACCGGACCGTGGACCGCACCACCGACGGCCAGGGCGCCATCGCCGACCTCGACTGGGACCAGATTCGCCGCCTGGACGCCGGCAGCAAGAACAACGACCTCTGGCGCGGCATTCGCGTCCCCCGCCTGGAGGAGGTGCTGGCGCTGGCCGATGGCCGCGTCGGGCTGAACATCCACATCAAGGAGGCCGGGCCTGAGGGCCGTCTGGTGCGATTGGTCTGCGACCAACTGCGCGAGCGGGGCCTGCTGGAGGTCGCCTATATCGCCGGCGCCACCGACGACGTGTTGCAGGCCGCCCGCGACCATCAGCCCGCGCTGGCTCGCGCCTGCCTGGGCTCCCAGCACGGCCCCGCCGCGCAGATCGCCATGGCCGAGCGCCACGCTTGCCAGCGGGTGCAGTTCGGGAGGAACGTCACCGCCGCGGACATCCGTCGCGCCCACGAGGCCGGCCTCATCTGCAACCTCTATTGGTCGGACGAGCCCGAGGATGGGCGGGCATACGTGCGGCAGGGCATCGACGTGTTGCTCACCAACTGCGCGCACGTGATGATCGCTGGCGGCTTCCCCGCCCGGCCGCCCCGCTCCTAGGCCGCGCGAGCCCCTAGACTCGCGGATAGAGCCGCATCCCGTAGCGAAACCAGCCGATCTGCCCATCCGCGCGGCGGACGCACTCGAGCGTGTCGCCCTCGTTATGTCCGGCCAGGGCGATCAGCCGGTCCGGCGCGCAAAGGTCCAGCGCCATGGGCGGCGGAGGGGGCGGCGGCGGCTCATGCTGGCTGGGAAACCCCACCTTGCTGCGGGTCTGCATGATCAGCCGCCCGTTGAGCAGCGCCAGCTCGGCGCTGGCGGCGGCGGTCTCGTACCGCCCCGAATAGGGGGCCAGCGCCGCCGCGTCGGCTCCCTGCGGCTTGGGCTGGTCCGCCGATTCGAGGCCAAAGTAGAGCCTGAGCGCCTCGGCGGTGACCCGGCGATTCAGATTGCCCCCCCACGCGCGGTTGCTCAGCGCGGCGATGGCAAAGCCCTGCTCCGGCAACAGCGTCAGCAACGTCTCCTGCCCGACCACGCCCCCGCCGTGGCTCTGGGTGCGCGGACCATAGAGGTCGCTGAGGAACCAGGCGAGCCCCACGTGGCTCCGATCCCAAAAGGTCACCTGCGGCTGGCGCATCGCCGCCAGCGACTCGGGCTGCAGCAAGCGCTCGCCCGCGGCCGTCGTCCCGTCGCCCAGGTGGAACGCGGCGTAGCGCAGCAGCTCGGGCGCCGAGACGATCAGCCCGCCCATGGGCGCGATGGCGCGCGCCAGTTGCCAGGGGCGGGCCACGCCGCCGTCGCGGCTATGGCCCACGGCGAAGCGGTGGGTGATCGCCTCCGCGGCGGTGAAAAAGGCGGCCTGCAAGCCCAGCGGCGCCAGCACCATCTCGCGCAGCGCCTCCTCGTACGCCTGGCCCGTGACCGCCTCGATGATCGCCCCGGCGACGGCAAAGCCGGCGTTGTTATAGGAGAGCGGGCCGCCGAGCGGGTGCACCTGCTCCAGCTCGGCCATCCCCGCCACATAGCGCGAGAGCGCATCCGCGCCCGAGCCGGTGTCACGAAAGACATCGCCCAGCCAGCCGCCGGTGTGCGTGAGCAGGTGGCGAATGGTCGCCTCGGCGCTGGGCTGGGGGTCGCGCACGCGGAACTCGGGCAGATAGGCGCGCACCGGGTCGTCCAGGCGCACCTTGCCCTGCTCGGACAGGCGCATGATCAGCGTGGCGGTAAAGGTCTTGGTGATCGAGCCGATCTGAAAGAGCGTCTCCCCCGTCACCGGCAGCGGGTGGTCGCGGTTGGTGACTCCGAACCCCTCCGCGCAGGTGACGCCCTCGTGCAGGACGCCCAGGGCGAACCCCGGCACGCCGGACCTGGCGTGTTCCGCGCGGGCGAACTCGACCAGTTGCTCGAATGGCGCTGTCATGTGCCCCTCCTTGTTCTGCGATCTCGCCAAGCCGCTGCCCCCTATTCTACGCGCGGCGGACGGGGGCGCAAGCGGCAGGGCTTGACCCAAGCCGTGGCAGGCCCAACCAGGCATAGCGCTCCGACACCAAAGGTGTTATAATAGGAGCAGGTGTCGGAGCAGACGAGCTGGGCCTGTTCGCGCCGCGACAGGCCGCCATCAGGGAGGTGCCAGATGCCGCGCCACGAGGACACGCCCGCGGAGCCAGTTCGGCAAGACGAAAAGGCGAACCCGGAGCACGCGCAGGCTTTGCTGGAGGCGCTGGGCGACCCCGCGCTGGCGGTGCGCTCGGCGGCGCTGCGCGCCCTGGTGCGCCTCCCGCTGGACCACGAGTCCTGGTTCCAGGTCGGCCGCTTCGTCTGGCAAGAGCTGCGCCGCCTGGAGCACGACGATCTCGCCGCCGCGGATCAACTGAGCGCCGACGAGGTGCTCAACGCGGCGGTCTATGTCCCCATCCTGCCGGTGCGCGAGCTCGTGCGCGAGCTCGCCCAGGGGCCCGCCAGCCCGCTGCAACGGGGCGCTGCCCACGCGCTGGCCCCGGCTCGCGACGACGCCGCGCTGGAGCCGCTCCTGGCCGAGCTGTCCGCGCCCGAGCCGGAGCAGCGCGCCGCCGCGGCCGCGGGGCTTTCTTTTCTGCAAGCCCCCCGCGCCATGGACGCGCTGCGCCGCGCCTACCGCGAGGATGACGATGGCGACGCCCGCTTCTGGGCCGCGGTGGCGCTGGCCCGGCTGGACGACCCCGAGCCGCTCCGCGCGATGCTCACGAACCCGGACACGCCCCAGGACGTCCACCTCTTCTGGGGCGATCCGCAGGTCGCCGCGAGCGCGCTGGCGGCCCGCGCCCCCTTCCCCAAGGCCACGGTCGCGGCATGGGAGGCGATCGCCGCCGATGAAAGCGGCGACAGCTACCTGCGCGGCGTGGCCGAGGCCGTGCTGGAGAGGCTGGGCCCAGAGCCGCCCCCGCTGCCTTCGCCGAGCGCCGAGCCCATGCCGGCGCCGCGGGTGCCCGCCGCCATGCGACGGGAAGCGGCCCTGCTGGCCTCCAAGCTGGCCAAGTCAGCCCACTATCAGTATCGCCAACTGCCCGACGTGGCGCCGCTCGCCTATGCCACGCCCCGCGACGCCACCCGCGTGGTCACCGCCCTTTTCTCCCACGCGGTGGAGCGGCTGCCCGCCGGCCAGCGGGCCCTGGCCGGGAACGACATCATGGGGCTCCCGCAAGGGCTCTGGCGCTCCTATACGCCCGACGTCCCCGCGCTGGTAGGCCTTTACCTCAAGGCCGCGGACGACTATGCCCTCTCCCAGCAGTTGGCCTGGACCCTCTCGCGCGGGGGGGTGGGCGCGCTGCTGGCCGAGCTGGCGCCGCGGCTGTCCGCCGTCGGCGAGGCGGAGCGGGTGGCCCTCCTCCGCCTGATCGAGGAGGCGGCCCGCTACGCGCGGCTCCCCTACGGGCCGATCTTTGGCGGCGGCGAGGCCGCCCCGGATATCGCCCCCGTGCTGGACCAGTTCATCGAGCTGGAGGAGCGGGAAGCCGCCGCCCGGCCCGACGACGGGGCGCCGCCCCCGCGCTGGCTGCAAGCGCAGCTCTACGAGGCAGACGCGCAGGGGGAGCAGCCGGCCGAGCGGGCCTTGCGCGCGGGCGCCGAGCACCGCATGGTGGTGCGCATCGGCGAGGCCGACGAGCGCTGGATCACGCCCCCGCCCGAGGCGGCGGTGCCCGTGGCCGACCTGCCGCAAGACCAGGAGGTCTGGGAGCTAACCGTCACCTTCTGGGAGCCGAACCACGTGCCGCAGCCGCTCACCGACACCCTCTGGCTGCCGCGCCGCCGGGGCAACAGCTCCACCTGCGAGTTCCGCTTCCGCCCCCGCGCGGACGCGCCGCGCTTCGAGGGGCACCTGGTGCTGCGGTACGGCCCCAACAACCGCATCATCCAGACCCTCTTCCTGACGGCGGAGGTGCTGGATGACCCCGCCACGGCGCCCGCTGAGGCCGCCATCGCGCTCCAGCCCGAGCTGGCGGTGCGCGCCAGCCTCGCCGGGCTGGCCGACAAAAAGCCCTTCGACGCCGCGCTGGTGGCCGACCAGGGCAGCGCGGGGCTCCAGGTGGCCGGGTTCGCCGCCGAGCGCGTGGAGCTGCGCTCGCTGGAGGGGGTGGAGGAGCCCATCGCGCGGCTGCGCCGCCGGCTCACCCGCATCGCCACCTCGCCGGACCAGTTCGGCAGCCTCGAGGCGGAGGCGACGCAAGAGCTGCTGCGCTTCCTGGCGCGGCAGGGGAGCCTCCTCTATAACGGGCTGGTCAAGAGCCAGGCGGGAGGCGCCGCCTTCCTGGACGACCGCTCCCGCCGGATTCAGCTCGTCTCGGCCCGCGAGTCGTTCCTCCCGCTCGAGTTCATCTATGACCACCCCTCGCCCAACGCGGCGGCCACGCTCTGCCCCCAGGCCCGCCAGGCGCTGGAGACCGGCCAGTGCAGCGTCTGCCCGACCCTGGACGAGGCCGCGGCGCGCGCGGTGATCTGCCCGCTGGGCTTTTGGTGCATGTCCCGGGTGATCGAGCGGCACGCGGTCCGGCCGGTGGCGGAGACCCGCCTCTCCAGCGGCGAATACGCCCTGCAAGCCGACCCCATCGCCGGCCGCGAGGTGCTGCGCGTCCTCGCCTCGGCGCTCTATACCGCCAGCGCCAGGGTCCAGGCCGCGCAGATCGCCGAGCTGCTGGGGACGCTTTCCACGGTGACCAACCAGCAAGCCGTCTACGTGCAGGATTGGGACGGCTGGCGCCAAGGGGTGCAGGCCAAGGCCCCCTCGCTCTTGGTGTTGCTCCCGCACACCCTCAAGGACGCGGACGACATCCCCACCCTGGAGATCGGCGACAAGAAGCGGCTCCCCGAGGACCAGATCACCGCCGACTATGTCCACGGCGGGCCGGGCGCCGACCCGCCGGTGGTGCTGCTGTTGGGCTGCGAGACCGCCGTCCCCGACATCCCCTTCCAGGGGTTCGCGGCTCAGTTCCGCGGCAACGGCGCGGCCATCGTGCTGAGCACCCTGGCGCCGGTGCTGGGGCGGCACGCCATCCCCGTGGCGGCGATCCTGGCCAGCGAGCTGGCCCGCGCCGCGGGCGAGGGCGGGACCTTTGGCGACGCCCTGCTGGGGCTGCGACGCCGGGCGCTGGCGGCGGGCATCCCCATGGTGCTGGGGCTGGTGGCCTATGGCGACGCCGATTGGCGGCTGGCCGGGTAAAGGAGGTGGCCCATGTTCAGGGTCGAGATGCTGCCCGCGGGGCACGGCGACAGCCTGCTGATCGCCTATGGCGACCCCGCAGCGCCGCGTTACGTGCTCATCGACGGCGGCCCCTATTACACCTATCGCAACCAGCGCTTCCTGAAGCGCCACGCCCTCAGCCACCGCCTGGAGGACTTGGCGCGGCAGGGAGCCCGCTTGGAGTTGCTGGTCACCACCCACGTGGACGCCGACCACATCGAGGGGGTGGTCAAGCTGCTGGGCAACTGGCCGCCAGGGCTGGAGATCGGCGACCTCTGGTTCAACGCCTGGCCGCACCTGGTGGAGGCGCCCGACGAGCTGCTGGGCGCGGAGCACGGCGAGATGCTCAGCGGGCTGATCGGCCTGAAGCGCCTCAACTGGAACGCGGCGCTGGGCGGCCAGCGGGTAGCCGCGCCGGAGGTGGGCGACTTGGCGCCCATCCCCCTCGCCGATGGCCTGCAGCTCACCCTCCTCTCGCCCCGCCCGGCCGAGCTGGCCGCGCTGGCGGAGGCGTGGGAGGAGGAGCTGCGCCTGGCCGGGCTGGACCCCAACTCGCCGGAGAAAGCGCTGGAGCGGTTGAAGGAGAGCGCGCGGCTGCGGCCAGGGGACCTGCTCGGCGCGCCCGCGCCGGACCCGCAGGCGCTGGATGAGGAGCCGTGCGAGGGCGACGACAGCCCCGCCAACGGGAGCAGCATCGCCTTCCTGGCCGAGTTCGAGGGGAAGCGCTGCCTCTTTGCCGGGGACGCCCACCCCGACGTGCTGGAAGCGTCGTTGCGGCGGCTGGCGCGGCAATGGGGCGAGCCCCGCGTGCGCCTGGACGCCTTCAAGGTCGCCCACCACGGCAGCGGCCACAACCTCAGCCGCGAGCTGCTCGAGCGGGTGGACTGCCCGCGCTACCTCATCTCGTCCAACGGCAGCTATTTCGGCCACCCGGACCCGGCCGCCATGGCGCGGATCATCCTGCACGGCGGCGCGGAGCCCCAGCTCTGCTTCAACTATCGCAGCGAGGAGAACGAGGTCTGGGACAACGACCGGCTCCGGCGCGACTATGGCTACCGCACGCAGTACCCCGCCGGGATCATCCCCGGGCTGGCGGTGGAACTCTAGCGCGCGGCGCGCGGGTCCAGCGCGTCGCGCAGCCCGTCGCCGACCAGGTTCCAGCCCGCGGCAAAGAGGACGATGGCGAGGCTGGTGGGGAGATAGGTGAACCAGAAGGCCGAGGGTTGGCCGGGGAGGCCGATCACCCAATTGCGCGCCAGGTTGAGCATCTGCCCCCAATCGGCGAGGGGCCGCCCCTGGAACGTCCCCACCGGCAGGCCCACAAAGGCCAGCACCGCCGCCAGCGCCACCATCGCGCCGATATCGGAGGCGACCAGGACCACCAGCCCCTGCAGCGCGTTGGGGAGGACGTGCCGGAACATCAGCCGGCCGCGCGGAACCCCCACGGCCACCCCCGCCTGCACATAGTCCTTGGCCTTTTCCGCCAGCACGTTGCCGCGGATCAGCCGGGCATAGGACATCCAGCCAAAGAGGACCAGCGCCGTGGTGATGATGGCGTCGGTGCGGCTAGAGGTGCCGCGCAGCCAGTCGAAGGGCAGCGCCGGCTGGGTGGAGAGCATCACCAGCACCGCCGCCAAGATGGGAAAGGCGAGAAAGGCGTCGGTCAGGCGCATCAGCAGGGCATCCACGAGCCCGCCCATAAAGCCGGAGACGAGCCCCAGCAGCACCCCCAGCAGCGCCCGCCCCAGGGTGATGGCGAGCCCCAGGCGAAAGGCCGTGCGAGCGCCCCAGACCAGGCCATAGAGGATGTCGTACTGCCCCGGCAGCGTGCCCAGGGGGTGCTCGGCGTTGGGCAGCAGCGGGCTGCGGGAAAAGCCATCCTTGGGGATGAGGTAGGGGTTATCCTCCTGCGGGGGCGCGATCAGCGGCGCGGCGAGCGCGACCACGGCGAAGGCCAGCACGATCAATCCCCCCAACCACAGCTCCGGATACCGCCAGATTCGGCGCAGCATATGGGCCGTTCCCCCTAATAGAGCCGCAGGCGCGGGTCCGCCACGGCATAGAGCACGTCGGCGAGCAGGCTCGCCAGGATGGTGACGAGCCCGGCAAAGAGGGCGAACCCCACCGCCACCGGCACGTCGGTGGCGAGGATCGCCTGCACGGCGCCGCGGCCCACGCCGGGATAGGAAAAGACCAGCTCCACCAGCACCGTGCCGGTGATCAGCAGCGAGACGGCCACCCCGCCGGTGGAGATGAGCGGCAAGAGGGCGTTGCGCTGGGCGTGCCGCCGGACGATCTGCCGCTCCGGCAGCCCCTTGGCCCGCGCCGTGGACACATAGTCCTGGGAGAGCGCCTCCAGCATGGCCGCCCGCAGCACCCGCGTCAACAGCGCCCACTGGGCCACCGCCAGCGTCGCCGCGGGCAGAACGAGATGCCGCAAGGCATCCACGGCCAGGTCGAGCCGCCCGTTGAGCAGGGCGTCCAGGCCGTAGAGGCCGGTGTACCAGCGGAAGGGCTCGGCGCGGACGACCTGCCCCGCCCACAGGCTCCAGCGCTCGGGCGGGAACCAGCCCAGCCGCGCATAAAAGAGGTTCATCAGCAGCAGGCCGAGGATGAACGCGGGGAAGGCCCAGGCCACCGAGGCGGCGAGGCGGATCGCCTGATCGGGGAGGCGGTGGCGGTAGCGCGCCGCCAGCGGCCCCAGCCAGAGCGCCAGGGCGATGGCGGGGATCATGGCGGCCAGCGCCAGCTCCAGCGTCGCCGGGGCGCGGCGCAGCAGCCCCTCCAGCACGTTTTGCCGCCAGGTCGGCGAATACCCCCACTGGCCGCGAGCGAGGTTGCGCAGCCAGGCCAGGTACTGGACCGGCGCCGGGCGGTCCAGCCCGTGCCGCTCGATAATCTGCTCCGTGAGGCGGGCGAGCTCGGCCTCGGTGGGGTGCGCCTTGATGGAAGGCATGTAGAGCATGGCGCGCTGTTCCAGCGGCAATTGCCACATCAGCACGAACAGGACCAGGGTGACCAGCAACAGAACCACTGGCAGGGCCAGCAGCCGCCGGGCGATATACCGCAGCAACGAGTCCTCCTAGAGTAGAGCTAGACTATCTACGTCGCGACGTCACCGCGCGTTTCGGGGGCGGGCTAGCCGAACCGCAGCGCGTGCAGCCGCGCGCGGCGCAGCGCCAGCCGCAGCCGCACCGGCCGCCCCGCCCAGGGCGCCAGGTCCGATTGCCCCCGCCAGGTGACCGTGGTCCAGAGCGCGTCGCCGCTGAGGGCGTCGCAATCGTCCAGGGCGCGGCCGGGCAGCGGCGCACCGGTCGGCTCGGCCAGCTCGACGCGCAGCTCGCCGCCAAAGCGGGTCCAGGCGTTGACCTCCAGGTGGTCGCCGGCGAAGGTCAGCGGCACGGTGGCGCAGCGGCCCTCCGTCTCGGCCTCCAGCGAGGTCAGGCCGTCCTCCCGCCAGACGGCTCGGCAGGTCATCCCCCGGTGCGGCGGGGGCTCCGGGCGCCCCTCGGCAAAGTGCCCCTGGTTGTGCGTGCGCCACTGCGGGCCAACCGGCAGCGTCCATTCGCCAGGCGAGAGGCTGACCAGCCCGCACCCAGCATAGACGCCGCCCTCCCAGCCGCTCCCCGGCTCGCCCACCGGGATCAGCGGCGCGCGGCCCAGCCGCTCCCAGCGCCGCCCGTCGCGGCTGGTGAGCAGGTGCACGTCCAGCACGTCCGGCGCGCGATGGTAAAAAGCCGGAAAGAGCAGGTGGGCGCGGTCCGCGCCGGGCCACCGGGCATAGGCGTTGGTATAGATGTCCGTGTCGGGCGAGTCGCTCCCCTCCGCGGTGACAATGATCTCCGGGCGCGGCCAGTGGTAAAAGTCGGCGGTCTCGGCGTAGGCGATGGCGCGCCGCCCGTGGCCGCCCTTGCCCGGCACGAGCCCCTGCCAGCCGCGGAAATAGCCGACATAGCGCCCCCGCGCGGCGTCGAAGGCGACCACCGTCTGCGTGTCGCTCATATAGTCATCCAGCAGCGGCGCCTGGATCGGCCGCCAGCGCAGGCCATCGGGCGAGGTGGCGCCAAAGACGCGGTGGACCCCCTCCTCGCGGCCCATATGGACCAGCTTGAAGCGCTCCGCCGCCGGGGCCTGCGGGTCCAGAAAGACGGTCGCGCCGTGGGCGCCGCGCCCCAGCGCCAGGTCCAGGCCATAGACCAGGTTGTTGTCCGTGGAGCCATCAAAGGCCACGGTCCCCACCCGCGGCTTGGTCCAATGGCGGCCATCGTCGGACTCGGCCACGGCCAGCATCGCCTTCAGGTCGCGGGGCTGCTCGCCGGGGTCATGGTAATGGGGCTCGTAATAGAGGCGGTAACGGCCCTCCGCCGCCAGCAGCGTGGTATAGACGTTGATCATGGACTCCCAGGGCTGGTCGGCGACGATCAGCGGCTCGCGCTCCAGCCGCGGCGGGTGGGCGGCGATGCGCACGCCGTGGGGCATCTCCCAGCTCGCCGGCTTGCCGCCCCAGCCCACGCCATACCCCGGCTCGATCAGCTCCCAATCGAGAAAGACCTGTTTGCCCGTGCCGATATCCAACGTCATGGCGGCCCCCTTTAGCGATACCCTTCCGCCTGCAGGTTGAACAGCCGCGCATAGGCGCCGTCCAGCGCGATGAGCTCGGCGTGGCTGCCCAGCTCGATGATCTTGCCCGCCGATAGCACCACGATCCGGTCGGCCATGCGCACGGTGGAAAAGCGGTGCGAGATCAGCACGGCGATGCGGCCTTCCATCAGCTCGCCAAAGCGCTGAAAGACCTCGTACTCGGCCTCGGCGTCCAGCGCGGAGGTCGGCTCGTCCAGCACCATCACCTCGGCCTCGCGCATAAAGGCGCGCGCCAGGGCGATCTTTTGCCACTGCCCGCCGGAAAGCTCCTGGCCCTTGTTCCAGCGCCGCCCCAGCATGGTCTCGTAGCCGGCGGGCATCCCCTCGATGATCGGGCTAGCCCCGCCGCGCTCCGCCGCGCCCTTGACCCGCTCCAGGTCATCCATCGCCTCCACCTGCCCGAAGCCGATATTCTCCCGCACCGTCAGGTGGTAGCGGACGAAATCCTGAAAGATGACCCCAAAGCGCTGGTGCAGGCTGGCCAGGTCGTACTCGCGCAGGTCCACGCCGTCCAGCAGGACCTGCCCCGCGGTGGGGTCATAGAGCCGCGTCAGCAGCTTGATCAGCGTGGTCTTGCCCGCGCCGTTCAGGCCCACCAGCGCGATCCGCTCGCCCGGGCGGATGTGCAGGTTGATGTCGTGCAGCACCTCCACGTCGGTGCCGGGGTAACGGAACGAGACATGGCGAAACTCGATCCCCTGCTGGACCGGCGCCGGCGCGGGCAGGCCATTCTCCGGCGAGGTCAGTTGCGGCTGAAGGTCGAGGTAGGTCAGCAGGTTATCGAGAAAGAGGTTGCTCTCGTAGAGGCGGCTCACGCTATCCAGCAGCGAGCGGATGGAGCCCTGGGACTGGCGAAAGATGCTGAGCAGCATGGTCATATCGCCCAGGGTGATCAGGCCGGCGATGGTGCGCATCACGATCCAGGCATAGCTGCCGTAATAGGCCAGGGTGGAGAGGAGCCCCCAGCCCAACCCGGCGACCGCGCGGCGCTGGGCGACGGCGCGGTCCTGCTCGTAGAACTGCCAGAGCAGCTCCTGATACCGCCGCAGCAGGAACTCGCCCAGGCCAAAGAGCTTGACCTCCTTGACGCTCTCGTTGCCGGTCAGCAGCGACTCCACATAGTTCATGGAGCGCAGCTCTGGCGCCCGCCGGCTGACCATGCGGAACTGGCGCTCGGCGTACTGGGATTGGGAGAGGAAAGAGGGGATGGCCGAGATCACCACGATGACCGCCAGCCAGGGGCTGAAACGGACCAGCAGGGCGATCAGGGAGACGAGGGTGATCACCTGCTGTGCCATTTGCAGAACCGAGTTGGAGATGCTGAGCGCGCTGGAATCGGCCTGGCGCCGCGCGTTCTGCAGGGTGTCATAGAAGAGCGGGTCCTCGAAGAAGCGCAGGTCCAGGCTGATCGCCTTGCGGATGATCATGGTGTTGACGTGGTTGGACAGTTGCGTCTGCAAGAGGCGGTCCACCAGGCCCCGCACCGTGCCCAGCACCGCGCTGACCAGCAAGAGGCCCAGCTCGAGCGCGAGGTAGGGGAGGACCTGGCGCAATCCGGCGAGCGGCTCCAGGCGCTGGGCGCTGGCGCCCACGATGGCATCGATGATCAGCTTGCCGGCCCAGGCCTGCCCTGCGGGAAGAAAGGCGGCGACGAGGGTGAGGGCGGCCCCGGCCAGCGCGGCGCCGCGGCTGGCGCCCCAGACCAAGCGAAAGGCCTCCGGCGTGTTCCGCAGCGACTGCCAGAACTCGCGCACCTCGTTGCGGAGGCGGGCGAATAGCCCAAGCTTGCGCTGGCCGGGGGCAGGAGGGGATCCGTTCATGAGCATGCTCCGGGTTGTGATGGCGACGTGCGCGTAATCATGAGCAAGATACCCCGTTCGCCCCAGAAGTCAAACGGGCTGGGCTTGACATCCACCACCTGCTGCGCTATGATGCGCGCGAGGCGCATCGCGCCCGACGGATCGCCCAGCGACCAAGGAGGACACCATGGACGACATCCCTGCCCTGCCAACCACGCAACCCGCCGACATGCGCCGCTGCCGGGAGTGGGCCGCGCGCCACCTGGCCCGCGCCGCCGACCTCCCTATCTCTTTCCGGGTCGACGGCCAGCCCGTGGCGGGCCTCCCGGCGAGCTGGCAGCCGACGGCCACCCGCCGCTGGATCGACGCCAACATTGTCGAGACGGTGTACGAGGGCGCGGACCCCGCCTCGGGGCTGCGCCTGCGGGTGGAGGTCAGCGAGTACCGCGATTACCCGGCGGTGGAGTGGGTCGCCTGGTTCGCCAACCGGGGCCAGGCCGACGCCCCGCTGCTGGAGGACGTGCTGGCCCTGGATGCGACGTTCCCCGGCGAGTCGCCGGCGCTGCGCCACTGCAACGGCGACCTTGGTCGCGCCGCGGGCTATGCTACCGAGCAAGCCCCACTGCCGCCGGGCGAGGCGCTCCGCTTTGCCCCCCACCGCGGCCGCCCCAGTGACGGGGCGTTCCCCTATTACCGGCTGCTCTTCCCCGAAGGCGGC